>OLHY01000294.1_pt1 | contig 17185 bp, 9 predicted proteins | sample 1609411 | NCBI WGS metagenome assembly OLHY01 (sample SAMN05416817, study PRJEB24817) | seawater metagenome | isolation source: Sea water | place: Canada:Atlantic | collected 2013-07
CGAGATTGCCTCTTGTCTCGTGGGCTCGGAGATGTGTATAAGAGACAGCTTATACTCAGCTCGTTCGTAGTGCATGACCCCCAACTCAAACTTGATAGCCAGATCGTTTGGATACCGTTCGCAGCGGACACGGCAGTTTTCAAACGCAATGGAGTGCTTCTGGGAATTAAGTGATTCCTTGCAGGATTCATAATCTGCATCATCTGGGTCCAATGTATTGATCTGCTGGTCAATGGCTCGGAGTTTCAAGTCATCCACTGCCTTTTGGATAGTCGCATCCGGGGTGCCTTCGGTGCAGTCCAGCAAGCGCTTATAAAAAACTCCGGCTTTTTCCAAATCGTTTTTCTGTGTGTATAGTTCAGCTAGTTTCTGCAAAACTTTTATATGATCTGGATTCGCCTCTAATTGCGATAATTGATCTTGGATCAACAGCTCAGCTACATCATCGGTTTTAACCTGGCGCTGCTCCTGTTCCAGGCGAACCGCCTCATCCTTGTTCCTGAGGCTGTCCCGGTATGATCCCTCACCAGATTCCGCCGTATCATAACGCCCTTCCCTCATGGTATGTTTGGCGGATGCATTCTTGTAGGCCTGATACAGGTCCTGATCCTGAGGGTATTCCGCTGCGAGGTCTTTAAGGATTTTCTCGGCCTTTGCTGTTTGTTCAGCCTCAATGAGAGCTTCACCAAATTTGATGCCTATTTCCTTGTCTTTGGGTGCATTCTTGTAGGCTATTTCAAGAGAGAGTACGGCAGTCCGGAACATTTCCAGTTTCATGGCAGCACTCGCCAATACCTTATGAGCAGCGACGCTGTTCGGATCACCATTCAACACGGATTCTGCAAAATCCAGCGCCTCCACGGGCTGGCTGCGAAGCGCTATCTGGGCTTTCGCTAATTGAGGGGAGCTTCCTGCGGATCCCAAAACTTTTCGAAAAAAACTGGTGCCACCCGTATGCTTCTTGAACTGCGTGGCTCTCAAGGCTTCGCGGCAATCATAAAAACCCGGCTCTTTTCCAAGAACCGACTGAAAAAGGGTGACGGCATAATCCAAGTTGTTGCGTTCGTATGCTAATTTTCCTTTGGCATATAACTCCCGCAAAGATTTATCGACCTCTGTACCCTTTTTTTCTGACATAAACTTGCAATCAACTATCGTTTTGATGACGGCACAACCGTTACATCTCACTTAAGTTTGACAACCTAGATCAAGCTTTGGTTCAAAGTCAATGTCTTGGGAGGGTGCTTTGGTGATTACTACATCCTTTGTCCTTCGAAAGAACAAGGATTTGCAGTATGACCTGAGCGAAAAAGGCTCATTTGAACATGCTTTACCCCTGTAATCAAAAGAGGTAAAGCATCATCCAAGGGGTGATAACCGTTTTCGATCAGCTGTGGGAAAACTGTTTTGAGAAGGTCTTTATATTACTTATTAACAACGGATACATGATCAATTATTATTCCGGAGGCCGCCCGCGACCGGGGCCTCTACCTCCACGGTTGCGGTTCCCGCCAAACATGCCACCTCTTGATTCTTGAATGATCCCATCAAATTCGCCAACGACAGGCGCATCCTGTCCGCGAGAAGCTTCTTTCAAGGTAAGTTTTCCAATCAATGATTTCGGCATCATTCCAAATCCTCCAAAACGATTTCCGTTGTTCTCTGGGTTGATTGCCATGAGCATGCCCTGAAACGGCGTTCCTTTGTCATTGCTCTCGGCGAAGTCTTCACTCGCAACGACAAACGTGATGTTCATGAGGTAACCGTCGCTTTTTCGAATTCCCTGGAATGTGAGTGTGGGGCGAGGTTCCCTTGGCTGATTTCCCGAGCCCCCGCGGCGTCTGCGCCCAAAGTTTCTCTGCTCCTCGGGCTGCGCTACCACGCCGATGCTCTTCATTGTAATTGTCTCACCTCCCAACACCAACTGGATGTTGGTTTCCCCCTGGTTCAGGACACTGTCCATTCGTTCACTCTTCCAGTCGGTTGAAAACGACCCTTTCAGTTTGCCTACCTGCACGGTATGGAGAGGAATGCGTGCTTCCCCTATTTCAATTGGCCAATCTTTCAGCTCCTCTTCAATATCAGATCGTCGCACCTGAACTAATTCTGTGACTTTCTCCGTGCCGTCCTCCAATCTATCCTGTTTCTCGTGGAGGTGGTCCCGGGTTAACTTCTGAATGCGGGCGATGTCTTCCATGATTTCAGATTCATTCCAAACGTTTTTCAGAAGATCTTCCATCACGGCCTTGTAACGTGCTGGAATACCCTTCGATTGATAAAGGCGATTATTCAACATACCCTGTGAATAAATCGCTTTGGGCCCTTCTCCTCGTCTCATTCTACCGAAGGGGCCTGAAATATCCACAAATGCACCATCAGCGCCCCATGGCATGAAGTAAAAACGGTTTTCGTCCTTGGGATTGGTGTAAGCAAAGTAATTGTTCTGGTTGTTGGAGTATCCATCCCAGAAGGCAATCAAGTTTTCCATAGCCCAGAACCGAATGAATTGATCTATATTGACAAGTTTTTCAACCTCACTGAGGTTGAAAGTCTCTTGAGTTTCAAGTAATTGTGCCAATTTATTTGCCCGGGATCTGTCCTTCCTTGTTCGCTTGTTTTTGGCTTCGATCCGATCCACAGCCTTCGGATAAAAATCGGCAATCGTTCCTTCATAGAACTCACCTGAATCATCCCCGAAGTGATGCTCAAGAAATGGACTCCGAACCGATTCCACATGCGAATACACACCCAGGTATTCGTCATTCACGGTTACCTTGGCGAAACTGACGCGCGGAGCCGGGATGCCTGCTTTGTTGAATAATTTGTAAGTCAGATACTGACTGGCCAACGATTCATCCTGTATGTTGTTATTGAGTGTTATTCGATCCAGGCCTTCCACAGGCGATTGTTTCCAATATTCATCGAATTTAATCTTCAAAGAAGGGCGATCTGGATTCAGCGAACCGATAAATCCTTTGGTTCGAATGCCAACTTCTTTGATCTCTGTTCCATCGACGCTTACATCCGCTTTGAACTGACTGAAGCGCTCGGTCGGTATTTCTCCTCCAAATAGGAATGCCATTCCCGAATTGCTGCGATCGCTCTGGCTGCGAAGTTTTTGAAAATCTTCAGGAGCCATCTTGATTTGAACATCGAGTAAATGATCCTGCCTGAAGAGATCCTCCGCTTTGAGGTTCCCAGCCGTTGCTTGGTATGGATTAAGGTTGAAACACAAAGAAGCCCACAAGACATATAAAATCCCGGTGCCCAGAGTTTGTTCACAATCAGATTGAGTTGCTGTAGTTTGCATTGGATTTGGCTATTTATAATTACTGACACTCAATCTGGCAACAAAGTTACAATTTGCTGTTGGGTAGGGGCGGAACGATGATTCTTCGAGTCCTACGATTGCCCAAGCTTGTGATATTAATTCGTAGCATGTTTGTTCGAAACTTTCTTTGGAGACGTGCAGAAATGGGTTGCACTAGAATGGATCAGATTCGCTTTTTCTTTTATTGAACGCATGGTTTAGTTAAATTAAACCTAGCCATGAAAATCTTAACTACTGCAGCAAGCTGTATTTTGGTTGTCTGGGGATTGTTCAGCAGTTTACAGACGCTGGGGGCCGAGCCGTCACAAGATCGACCCAATATCCTCTTCTTTTTCAGCGATGATCTGACCACTCAAGCGATTTCATCTTATCGCTATGGGATGGATCTTCCTCCTACACCTAACATTGATCGTATTGCCAATGAGGGGATGCTTTTTGAGAACAGTTTCTGCGGAAACAGCATTTGTACGCCCTCGCGTGGAACGGTTATGACCGGCTTACACAGTCACAAGAATGGGATTGTGAATCTGGGTGGTGCCTTGGACCCAGGACGACCTACCTGGCCCAAAGCATTGAAGAAAAATGGCTACACCACAGCTATTTTTGGCAAATGGCATATGAAAACAAGACCGGTTGGGTTTGATGCATGGGATGTGTTGAGCGGGCAGGGGAGTTACTACAACCCTCATATGTACAACGCCGAGGGAAGTCGTGAAATCAAAGGGCATTCGACCGATGTGATTACCGATCTAGCGCTGGATTGGTTGGAAGAACGCGATGATTCCAAGCCCTTCGCACTCATGATTCAGCATAAGGCGCCCCACCGGAACTGGAAACCCAGTCTCAGGGAACTCCAAATTTATCGTGACATCACCTTTCCTGAACCACCCAGCCTGTTTGACGATTACGATACGCGCGTTTCGGCGGCGAATCACAAAATGGGGATTGACGGGCACATGCGCATGGCCAGTGACTTGATGCTTTTTGAAACCGAAAGAGACTTAAATGTGATTTCTCGCTTTACTCCGGGTCAGCGCAAAGCCTACATCGCAGCCTTTGAAGAAGAAAACAAAGCATTCCTGGCGAATCCTCCCAAAGGCAAAGACCTTGTGCGCTGGAAATACCAGCGTTACATGCGTAACTATCTTCGTTGCGTCGCGGGTGTGGATCGCAATGTTGGGCGAGTAATGGATCGACTGGATGAAATGGGGCTGGCAGAAAACACCATGGTTGTTTACTGCGCCGATCAAGGATTTTATCTGGGGGAGCATGGTTGGTTTGACAAACGTTGGGCCTATGAAGAATCCATGAAAATGCCATTGATCATTCGCTGGCCTGGTAAAATCAAAGCAGGTTCGCGAGCCAAGGCCATGGTGCAGAATATCGATTATGCACCTACCTTCCTTGATGCTGCAGGTGTGAAACCCGACTGGAAGGTTCACGGTATCAGCTTTTTTCCCATCCTGACGAACGGAGGGAATTCTCCTGAAAATTGGCGGGACACCTTATATTACCGCTACATTGACGGTGGTCATGGAGTTGCCAAGCATAGCGCCATTCGTGGTGAACAATATAAATTGCTGTATTTTGATCATCCACGGACACCCGCTGAAATGGCAAGTCGTTGGGAGTTATTTGATCTCATGGCAGATCCTCAAGAAATGAGAAACCTTGCCCAGAATTCGGCTTATTCCTCGAAGCTCGAAGAGATGAAAGCCAGCTTTTGGAAAACCAAAAAAATGTATGGCGATACGGACGAAAATACTTGGAATGCTCCCGTCCGTAAACAGTATCCCAGCAATCAACTTATTCGTTCCTTACGGCGCCCAAGAGGGTGAAAATCAATACTGGAGGAGAGTATTATGGTATGGGATGGCTGGGATGTTTTTCGTCGTTGACTTCACCCCTAACTGACTGACGGATTGAGTATTTGCACGTGGCAGATCTTTTTCGCCATCGGATATATTCCCATACAAAAGCTCAATCTCAGCTGCTTGCGACTTCAATCAATCAATATCGATATTTTGGAGGCTGATTCAATCCTGTTAGAAAGAAGCCTATGACTTGGGTGGTCCTCTCTCTATTGTCGGCTTTGTTTCTGGGGTTTTACGATTTGTTTAAAAAAGCTGGAGTCCGCGATAACGCTGTTCCACCGGTATTATTCATCAGTGTGTTGGCCGGTGCTGCAGTCTGGCTTCCGCTCTTATGCTGGTCCAAATGGGCGCCTGAATCTTACCCCTGGTTAACCTTAAAGGTTCACTCCATGTCCTGGAGCGATCATGGAGTGGTTTTGAGCAAAGCTTTACTTGTATCCTGCTCCTGGATATTCAATTACTTTGCGGTCAAACATCTTCCCGTCTCAGTATCTGCCCCCGTTCGTTCAACTGCGCCATTCTGGACCATATTGATTGCTGTCGGATTGATGGGGGAACGGCCGGCATTGATACAATGGCTGGGGGCAGGGGTGATCATGGTAGGGTTTTATGCCCTCTCCCTGGTGGGGCGAATGGAGGGTATTCACTTTCTACGAGATCGGTGGGTGGGATTCATGTTGATAGCAACATGGCTTGGGGCATTGAGTGCGATTTACGACAAATATTTGCTGCAGATCAGATGCATGGAAGTGGCAACGCTTCAATGCTGGTTTTCAATATATCTCGTTGTGGTCATGTCTCCTCTCTTGCTGTTTTGGAAACTGAGACGCTTTGGGCAGTCTCAATTTGAATGGAGGTGGTGTATCCCGATGATTGGTATATTTTTGCTTGTGGCTGATTTTTTCTATTTCCAAGCTGTTAGCCAGTCTGATTCATTGATATCGGTCATTTCACCGCTCAGACGCTGCGCTGTTTTAATCACCTTCATTGGCGGAGTGCTCGCCTTCAGGGAAAAGAACTTCGTTCCCAAACTCATTTGCATCCTTGTGTTGCTTGTGGGGGTGGCACTGCTGAAATGGAAATCATGAAAAAAATCGGTGAAGTGTATCGGTGATTGCGCCCTTATCAATCTCTCAGTTTTCCCAACAATGGCCATACAATGCCCGGGGAAAGTGCAGGTTCAGAGGTGGTTTCCTGCTTCTTGAGTGCTTTGAAGGTGTGCTCTGTTCCGGGATTGATCGTCGGAATGATGATTGTTACTGCCATTTTTCACTTTATGGTAATGGATGACATTCTAATCTCTACTCTGTTACATAGACTCGATAGAATCTTCGTTTACCGGTAAGTGCCTCATTATCAATATAAACAAAATTACCGTCGACTGAACTTGTTGAGATGAGCTTTACCCAATTATCAAAATCCTCAGTGCCCTCAATGACAAAGGTAATGTTTGGAACCGTTGTTATTTCAAATTGCATGCCTAAGTCAGCAATGGTCAACCCTTGAACAGTAAGCCCAACTTCCAATTCATAAGCGAGGTTGACAGTGCCTGTGGCGGCTTCGACACCGTCAACTGCTATATAATAAATAGTGCCTTCTGTCGCATTGAATTTGACCTTGCTATCCTGTCCGTCGTTGCCACTGTCATTATCACAGGAGACTTCCGTAAGATCGTCAAAGCTACTGCCAGTGGAAGTATAAACTGCCAACACGGTATCAAAGTCACTACCGTCAGTTGAAATGCTTAATTCACCATTAGTCGGTGACTGATAGGCGAACCATTGGGATGCACCTCCGGGAACGCCACAGTGGTCAGGCTCGCCGGCCTCCTTGGTTGCACCAAATGTGTTAAAAATTTGTGCTCCAGTAAACCCAGTGGCAAGGGAAGCCGCCTTTGCCTGGAAAGGCGAGGCAAAGGCTTGAGGCTGGAACTGGGGAACTGGATTGAAATCCTGCACAAAGAAAAACAGATCTGCGAATTTTTCCTCAAGAACAAGTTCACGTATGATCTTTCCTCTTCTGGGGATGTTGACGGTTAAATGTGCTGGTTTTGTGCGTGCATTGACGTTGCCTGTATTGATGCTGATCCAATAGACCCCGGCATCTTCTGGTTTTGCCGACCCGATATCAAAAGTAGTTCCATTTGCGTTCGGTATGGCTGCCCCATTGCGAAACCACTGGAGTATTATTCCTTGTAAATCTCCTGAGATAGAGGTCTGCAGCTGATAGGGTTCACCGATATTTACTGTGTTCTTATCAGGCGAGATGCTGATTTTTGGTAGACTGATGGCTTGATTGGGATTCAGTTGCCAACTGAAAAGAATATTACCATTGGCTTCGTTGAATCCTGCAATGGCTATCATGTAATCCACACCGGCGACTGCATTGAACTCAAGTTTGCTGGTTGAAAATCCCCCACGATCGTCATCCGATTCAATTTCGCTGAGCTGTGTCAATGAAGGCCCTGCATAAACACCCAGAAGGGTATCGAAGCTGGAACCTTGTAGTGATAAAGTTGTCAAGCCCGATATGTCTGGTCGCCAGCGATACCAGATACTGTGACCACTCCTTTTTTTACTATGTCTGGGTTCACCGTTTTCCATGGTAGCTCCCTTATTAGAGGCCCTGATGAATCCTGTATTTCCTCTTATTGCAGTAGCCTCTTCGAAATTGTCAGCACCCTCCACAACTTGCCAATCCAGCGAAACGACCACTGGTTCGGATAAAACCTTACCTTCATTGTTTTGTGCTCGTAAAACGTAGCTGCCAGAATTAGCCCGGGTGACATTTGGCAGTATCGGTAAGGTGGGCTGATTTGCTCTTTTCAATCTCTCGCCATTCAGAAACCATTGATAACGGATTGGTTCCGCGCCAGTGATCCCGAAATCTAACGTCAAATCAGATCCTTCCGGCAGAAAAGAATCCTCCTGTGGAAGGGTTCCTGAAGGGCTTCCATCTGGTTTCTCAGCTATCACTATTGTTAATTCTTCAGAGATTGCAACTCCTCCAAGGTTGTCATAAGCGCGTGCAAACACGCGCGCTGTAGTCGGCATGTCTGATGCAAATTCAAAAGTGTAGGGAGCTTCCGTATCGATTCCTCGAACTTTCGCTCCGTCGAGAAACTCCACTTTGGTCACCTCGCCATCTGGATCCTCAGCTTCCACTTCAACAGTCCATCGACCGGGAGCGTAAACTGGGTTTTTGAAGGGTTCGTCATTAAATTTGATTTCCGGTAAAAGGTTCTCGACGGCGTCAATAGATGTTTGCCGTATGGATACAATCTGCTGTTTGGTGTCGAGGTAGGTGACCCCGCTAAGGATGACATTTCCCTGGTCGTCCGCATCGATGCAAGTTGACTCTTCAACCACAAGACTCTGTTGCTTGAAGCTGGCTTCCCAGATGAGAAGGCCATCTGTATTGAATCGTAGACTGGCAAAATCCTGTCCTGTGCCATGAGCATGTCGAATAGCTGCTAGGTAGATGTTCCCTGTTCTGTCGATGTCCATGTCAGTGATATGATCCTGCATTCCAGGGATCGATGAAGGTATCAAAGTAGACCAATCGGCTTTTCCGGTATTTGAAAATTTACCAAGAATAATGCGGGTGCTTTCCATCTGAGGCGTGGTGTCTCCTGCAATGATAATGGATCCAGCATGATCAACGACAGCCTTCACGGGGATATCCTCGGTTCCATCGGGAAGTCCGAGTGTGTTTTGCCATTTACCTTGCCCCTGGGGGTCGAAGCTTACGACATGAATGTCTCCGGCCTCGTCACTTTTATAGGAAGAACCAACTACGTAGATGTTGTCCTTTCCGCCCAAATGAATGGAAGAAGGGGAAAAGTCATAGACGCCTATCTTCCCGAAATCTGTCTTCCAATCGAGCGTTCCGTTGACACCATAGCATCTTATTTGAACTCCCGATGCATTGCCTCTGACCTCATTGGATTCCCCCACCACATAAATGCGTTTATCCCGGGAGACTTTGAAAGCCATGGCGGTGAATTGTGTGGCTTCGTCTGTCACAAGCTGGTTCAGAGGGGTTCCGCTTACTGCAGATAATCGTTGAATAACCATCCCCTTGTACTCATTAGATTCAATATTTCCTAACAAGTAGATGGTCCCGTTGCCATCGCTTTGCATGTCCACAATGAAATGCCTGCTGTCGAAGTTCCGGAAGGGTGTGGACGTCCAATTTATGCTGCCATCTCTGCCAAACGAGGCGAGGAATGGCAAATCAACCGGATTTCTTGGAAGATCAGAAGTAATATCATCGACAAGTTCAGCCGGATTCACACGTGAAGGTCCACCGATAATTACATTTCCCCGATGATCCAGTATTGATTTCTGGGCAAACTCCTGACTCGTTTTACTGAAGGAAGCTCTTGTAGACCAAAGTTGATTTCCTGCGTCATCATACGACACCACCATCAGGTCACTGTTCTTGCTGCCATCCGGAGTGAATTGGCCTGCGACAATGGCACCGGTCTTACCTTCGTGATAGACCCCAACGGATTTGCTTTCAAAACCGACATTACTTTCGAAACGTGCATTCCATTCGATGTCGACACCTCCTAGGTTGGCAGGGTTTATTTCAACTTTCATGGGACCGGAAACGATGCTTCCAAAAGGATTGCTTACTTCAACAAAATAGGTTCCAACGTGTTCTGGTGATAAATTAAATATCTGAATTCCCTGTTCAGTAACTCCGGGCATTTTTCGTCCGTTGTAATACCAGATGTAATGAAGAGGATTGCTTCCCTCAACTTCAGCGAAAAGTTGCACATTGGCACCGGCGACTCCTTCGATGAAATTGCTTTGTCTGACAATGCGGGGCATTTTAGTTGGATCTAGCAGCAAATGAGGGATGGTGATTTCGAATGAGGCAGAGGGGCTTTTTTGGTTTTCTGTAACAGCACTGAGATGGTAAATCGCCGTTTGTCCAGCTGTAATCTGGCTGTCAAAATAGCCATTCGCATCGGGAGGAAGCATGACAATGGCTTCATCACCATCATTTAAATTTCTATTCAATTCAAATCCATTCAGCTCGATTGTGTCCGGATAGGTCCAGGACAGGCTGACGCCACCATTTTCAATTATCGCGGTCAAATGGACAGGAGCAACCAGGGAGAAAACTGTGGCTTGGGGTGTTGCCTGAGCCGTTGATTCAAGTCCTTCGACAAGTAAAACCTGAGCGCTTATGGCATAACGATACAAAGTGCCGTTAATGAGATCGATATCTCTGATTTCACGGGGATCATCCACGCCAAGGTTCCAAGTGTTTTCCAGGACTGGTCCGTTGAAGCGCTTGACGAGATATCCCGTGAGGCCAGTCTGGGTAAGGGGAGGTTTCCATGTCAACAGGATGTTACCATCTCCTGGAACAACTTGCAGTTCCTGTGGAGCAGGTAAAACAAATGTTGATAATTGCGATTGTGCCTGATGCCATGAAATCATCGCTGGAAGTAAAAGCAATGCATTCAGGTAACGTAAATCTATCAGCACTCGCAAACCGAATGGTTTCATAATTTTTAAATAGGCGATCAATGGTATTTTTCCTCTAAGCCTGGTTCAAAAGTAATATTTTGTCATAAAACAGCAATTACACTGCCAATGTGGGACGAGAAAATAAATGTTCAGTCGGTTAAGTATGGTTAAATAATGTAAGTAAAACAGGAAGAACAGGAAACGTTAAATGAAAACCTATTTTGAATTGCTTGTTTCAGGCAAGCTATCTTTCTGTTTTTTTCTCATTTGAGATAATAAGTCAACTTAGGGATTGATTCACAATGAACCTGATATTTTCTGATTTCACTTTTCAATGCCATCTAGTCAGTTAAAATAAAGCTATGCTGAGCCCAGATCATTATTTGAATCTGCAGGAGACCGATCATGCCGTTCTTTTTGAAGGAAAGTCACGGGTGTGGGAAGCTTTGAAATGCTTGAAAAGCTATATCGATGAAAACGTAGGTGCTGATCAGCGCCATACGACGATAGGCGAGCCTGCCTTTATTGCTGAAAATGTTTCAATTGGTGAAGGCACGGTGGTGGAGGCGGGCGCGGTCATCAAAGGGCCGGCTATCATCGGTAAACATTGCCAGATCCGAAGCAATGCTTACATCAGAGAGCACGTTGTTATTGGTGATCACTGTGTGGTTGGAAATGCCACCGAGGTCAAACACAGTCTCCTGTTCAACCACGCTGTTGCTCCGCATTTCAACTATGTGGGTGATTCCATTCTTGGATTTCACGCCCATCTGGGTGCAGGGGTCAAAATTTCCAACTTCAAGCTGACGCAGGATTCCATTTACATTGATGAGATTGACCAACGTGGGATGCCCATCGATACTGGTTTGAGGAAATTGGGAGCCATCATCGGCGATTACGGGGAGATAGGGTGTAATGCCGTGCTCAACCCTGGTAGTCTCATCGGGCGCCATGGTGTTATTTATCCGAATGTCTGCTGGAGGGGCATTCTTCCCGATAAAATGATTGTTAAAAACCGTGCGCAACAGGATGTCACGATATGGCATTCACAGAAACACTAATGGTGGATAAGCAACTTGAGATATGATCAGGGTTTCTGAAGGGGAGCCTAGTGGTTACGGCGGCCTTGAATTGGCTGACCACGTGTCGACCATCTTTTCTGAAAGCGGCCTGCTGTCCAGGGCTAGCAATTTTGAATACCGGCCCCAGCAACAGCAAATGGCTCATGCGGTGGCGGAAGCTCTGAACGATCAGGAGCACCTCATCGTAGAGGCCGGCACCGGCGTTGGTAAAAGTCTGGGCTATCTGATCCCTGCCATCCTTTACGCTGTTTCAGAGGGTAAACGGGCTATCATCAGTACCCATACGATTAACCTCCAGGAGCAACTGGTTGAAAAAGACCTTCCGATGTTGCAGGAAATTCTCCCTGTCTCGTTCAACTTCACCATGCTGAAGGGGAGACATAATTACCTTTGTACTAAACGACTTCACAAGGCCATGCAAATGGCAGATGGACTTTTTACGACTCCGGAAAGTGCCGAGCTCCAGCGTATCATGGAATGGTCCAAAGAAACAGTTGACGGGAGTTTGTCTGATTTTGATGAGGAACCCAATCCCAAGGTCTGGTCTCAAGTCTGTTCAGAAAGAGGACTCTGCTCACCCAAGATGTGTGGTTCCAAATCGGATTTTGCGCAGACAAATCATGCCTGTTTCTTTCAAAAAGCAAGGCAACGCATCATGTCTGCAGATGTTGTTGTGCTGAATCATACATTGTTCTTCACTTTGTTAAACACGGTTGAAGAACCCGCCGAAGGGGGCGTCCTGTTCAGGAATGATTTCGTCATATTCGATGAGGCCCACACGGTAGAACAAGTGGCATCCCGACATATTGGACTGGGTATTTCTAGTGGCCAGATCCATTTTGCGCTGAATAAACTTTGGAATCCTTCCACTAAGAAGGGATTACTTACGGTCTTACAGAAGGGGAAAGTAGTTCAGCAAGTCGGTGATGTGCATCACACGGCAGAGACTTTTTTTTCTGAAGTTGAAGATGCCTGCAACGAAATCCTTGAGCGATCTCAAACAGAAAAAGAGGAGAAGAGCTCCTGGAAAACATCACGGTTCTGGAAGGAATTGCGCATTCGCAATCCGGACCTTGTAGAAGATTGCCTCACCTTGCCGCTGCAGCGATTGAGAGTATCGCTGAACGAGTTGATCAAGCAATCAGATGACCGTGAGGTAGGTCAGGAATTACAGGATTGCAATCGCAGAATAGCGGAATTGAAAGAGACCATCGCGATGTTCCTCAGTCAGGAATATGATCCTTACGTCTACTGGGTGGAACGGGGGGGAAGGACGGGTAAGAACTTGTCACTCAATGCGGCTCCCGTTGACGTTTCAGAATTTATACGCCATCGACTATTTGACAGTGGTACTTCGATAATCATGACGAGTGCCACCTTGTCCATGGCCGGTAAAGAATCCAGCGATCAGGAAGCATTATCTCATTCGCGAAAAAATAAAAGGATGAGTAAGATGCGCGGCATGGATTACTTTGTAGCCCGCATCGGGGGTTACGATGCTCAAACCCTACAATTGGGGTCACCTTACGATTTTAATCGTCAGATGAAAGTGTATGTCGTCTCCAAAATGGTGGATCCCAGGCATGCTGATTACCAGAAAGATCTATGTCATTGGATCGAGCACTTTACCACGATGACAAAAGGGAGTGCTTTCGTTCTGTTTACGAATCTCAAGCTCATGAGAAATGTTGCGGAAGAAATGCTGCCCTATTTCGAGTCCAATGATATGACGCTCTACGTTCAAGGCACTGGTTTGCCGAGATCAACCATGCTTGAGCGATTCAAAGAGGACACCTCTTCCGTGCTTTTTGGTGCTGACAGTTTTTGGCAGGGTGTGGATGTTCCCGGAGATGCCTTGCGTAACGTGATTATTACGCGGCTTCCATTTGCCGTCCCTGATCATCCACTGACGGAAGCCCGGGTGGAACGGATCACTGCCAGGGGAGGCGATGCGTTCTTTGAGTATTCCTTGCCTGAGGCTATCCTGAAATTCCGGCAAGGAGTGGGACGTTTGATCCGTACTCAGACCGATCAAGGCATTGTTGCTGTCTTGGATAACCGGGTTTTGCTCAAACGCTATGGGCAACGGTTCCTTGATGCGATTCCTGATGCTCCAATCCAAACCCTATGAAGGTTCCGCCCTGGAAGGACGTGCCTTCGTCACTCTTCATCGTCATGCTCATTCAGTTTTGTGTGGGTGGCTCGGTGTTGCCTTTCATGTCAATCTGGTTGCAGGAAAAAGGCTTAAGTTTTGCATCCATTGGTGCTATTTTTTCAATCGCATCCTCCACATTTCTCGTGTTTCCGTTTTTGTGGGGAATGATCTCTGATCGGTATGTTCCGATCCAGAAGGTATTTACCTTTTTGAACATCATGGCTTGTTTGTCCCTGTTGTTCATGCAGTTTCAAACTACCTTTGGTGGGTTGCTTCTAAGCTTCGTTCTTTTTTATTCCTTTTACCATCCAACCTTCACCTTGATCAACGCGCTGAGTTTTCATTACCTGAAAGATCCTCAAGAGCAGTTTGGTTTTCTGAGAGCCTGGGGGTCCATTGGGTGGATGGTTCCTTCAGTGATCATTTTCGGGTGGCTGTTTATTTATGAAGGGACTTCGATGCAGTTTGTTCTTTATCTGGGAATGGCGGCTTCTTTGCTTACCTCCTGTAGCACTTTGCTGTTGCCTCGAATACAAAAAAGTGAACATGAAGTCAACGAACAGGGTAAATTGGATTACTGGCGTTGTGTCAGGGAACTGTTCTGCAATAAGGATTACATGACCCTGCTCGGTGCTTTTTTTCTGGTGTCAGGCTCTTTTTCTTTTGTGGTTTATTATGGCACTCCTTATCTCCAGTCAAATGGAGTCCCCAAAGCCTGGGTCGGCCCCATTCAATGTATAGGCGTGGCATTGGAGGTCGCGCTTTTTCCTTTCCTGCGTTACTATATACGAAGATGGGGTTTCGTATCTTCGCTCGTGACCGGTTGTGTTTGCCTGGTGTTACGTCACTTTCTCTATTACTATTTCACTAACCCCTGGGTGCTTGCTTTGAGCTATTTGTTGACGGGGATGGTGATCGTCTTTTTCCATATAGGGCTCAGTATCCTCGTCAACATGATTGCAGGGAAATCAGTCAGGGCAACAGCTCAGACTTTACTTGTTGTTTTTGGCTCTGGGTTGGGGCCCATGCTTTCAAATTTTGTAGCAGGCAGGCTTTCTGAAAATGCCGACAACTCCCTCAGACCTATATTTGGATTTGGAATGTTGCTGGCGTTGGCTGCATTGGCTTTGATTGTCTGGAGGGCCCCTCACCTGCGCAGGATTCGCCCCCATTAATATTTTTCTACCATTAATTTTTTGAACTGCTTTTGGTAAGTTGGTGGCCTTGCCCATCTATTCGAAAAAGTCCGGCGTCTTTCCTTTCGCTTTGAATACTTGATGTTAATTCATCACAAACATGTGCCTGCCGGCCTAGCTGAATAACAAAATGATCATTGTCTGTAATCTGTGTTTTTTGACGGAATGATACCGTGCCCTCATGAATCCACATCGGTTCAACACCGCCATTCCACAATTGGGGGGATGGTTCTGTCGCTGGATTTACGAAGGCATACCCATGCCCGCGAAATATCACGTTCTTTGGAAGGCTGGACCTTCGTGATGCATCCTTTAGATGCGCTTGCCCCGAGTTCATTTTACGGTGACAGAACAGGTGGTGGCCTGTCCATTTTCACTCATCTTCTCCGACAAGCCAGCGATTTCATTTTTTCTTATTTCTTGACCAACTAGATGGTAGCTCAATAGCAATGATTGATCGTTAAAGTTTGTAATCCTGCCCGGAATGTAATGACTTACGATCTGTTAGAATTGATCAGATGGACGGACAAGCTGCCCATCAAAAGTCGATAATCAATTCAAGGTTCGCAACGGAAAATGCTCAGGAGTGGTTTTCTTTGCTCTTTTGCCAACAGCCGAGCTTCAACAAGGTCTTGAATACAGAAAATAGTATTTGAAGCGTTCAGCTGAATATTCGTTATCCATGAAGTCAGGAAGACAAAGGAGAATGCTTTCATTCTTGAGAGTGGTGATCGTGGAATAATGCTTGTGCCCAGTCTTGCGCTTTGTAGATTCAAAGTTCTTCTCAAAAACAGTGAAAGAATAGCCTGATATTGTTCATATGTGGCAAGAGCAGGTTGGTAGATCAAAATGCGAGCATACGATTTCTGGCTTCAATCATCCATTTTTCTTTTGCGAATCGATTTTCGACGACATGTAAGTGTTGATGCAGAGCCACCGTTGGGCAAATGTGCCAGGGAATGGCATAAACAGTGTCTCCTACTGAAAATAGACGGGCATCAGAGGACCGAATGACAAGGTGCTCTTCGCTGTGTGAAACCCATTCATCCACCTTCAAGTTGAGACAAATCATCCTGGGAGGAGCCATTTCTGAGGCAACTGCCTTGTGTCCCAGATCCAGGCAGAGAAGGTCGGTTGCGGGTTTTGATATTACTCTTGCCAAAACGACGCATGCCCAAGAAAAGTCCAGATCAGCATATTGCGAGGCGTAACCTGCATCCCAAAGCACTGTGGTGCCCGGACTGCAAATGAATTCCGGATTGGCTGCCTGCATTGGAAACGTAGGGGTGCCACCGGCAATAATGGGCAAGCGATCGAATCCGTTTTTTTTCAACAAACTGACGAATGCGTCCAATTTGGAATGCCAGTATTCGCAGGCCTCCTGTCTCTCTTGAATCGAAGATTGGTGCAGATGGCCATCGTAAGCGTGGATTCCCCCTAATTCTACATTCACATGTGAGTGAATCCATTCTCCCAGTTTCACTGCCTCTTCGCCGGGAAGGATTCCCGTTCGGTTCATCCCAATGTTAAGGTCGATCCATAACTTGAGGGTGATTCGATGTTGTTTACTTAATTCACTCAAGGACTCAATGGACTCCTTGCAGTCAATGATCGTTCCAAAATCACGATCGGGATGTGCTTTTGCCAGGTTGATCCATCGTTTGGCATTGCATGTGGTGGGTTGAATTGCGAGCAGCACAGATGCGGCACCAGCCTTGATTGCAGTTTCACCTTCAGCGATGGTGGCGCATTTGAACTGCTTGATGCCTGAACGAACCATCATGCGGATGATTGCCTCCGTCTTGATGGTTTTTACATGAGGGCAAAGACGCTCTGCATCGCCGCCAACCATCTCAAGCATGCCCTGGATATTGCTCTCAACCCGGTCAGGAAACAACAATAAGGCAGGGGAAGGGATTTCTTCCACATTCATGATTTGATACCATGGCTGATCTGCAGGTGACATAGATGTTGCTTATAATCATTATGGACAGATCAAAGGATCAGTCTGTGATCTGTCTCTTATACACATCTCCGAGCCCACGAGACAAGAGGCAATCT
>OLHY01000296.1_pt1 | contig 17151 bp, 19 predicted proteins | sample 1609411 | NCBI WGS metagenome assembly OLHY01 (sample SAMN05416817, study PRJEB24817) | seawater metagenome | isolation source: Sea water | place: Canada:Atlantic | collected 2013-07
TACACTAGATCGCTCGTCGGCAGCGTCAGATGTGTATAAGAGACAGACCTAAGACGGGGCTCAATTTGGATGCCGGCTCCTACTCAGTCGAACTGTCAGCGGTGGGTGTAGAAACGTCGACGCTCCAACTAACTTTTCTTGGTGATCTTATTAATATTAAGCGAGACTCAGACAGTGATGGCATTGCAGACGATGTTGACATAGATGATGACTCTGATGGATTTTCCGATCTCGAAGAGATTGAATTCGGGTCGAACCCGCTTAATCCTTTAGACTCCCCCGGTTCTCCCCCTCCCTCCGCCAGCTAATAAGGGCGATCAGACTACTTAAGGTTAATACTAATGCCGCCTGCACCGTCAAATTCAAAGCTGGCTTCCTCAAAGGAAGGTGGGGTCAGCTTTTCGATGTTGTTGGAGAAGCCGTAGGGTTCTTTCGGAATGCGAATAAAGTTCGAATCAAGCTTGCCGTTGTCGTTGACGTCCTGATAAACAGCAACGGCATAGGTGCCTGCGGGCACATCACATATCTGTAGCGTCTGTGCGCCCAGCCGGGTAACGGGTAGTACTGATTCCATAAACACATCTGCATCCTTCGTCATGTAAGTGCCGGCGGAGTCATGTATCGCAACAAAAAAATTGCCCTGTTGTTTTTCTATTTGATTGATTTGCAGCGAGAGCTGATTGATGTCGCAGTTAGCGCCAGCCAAGGGTGACGCGATCGCGCTTAAACAAAGCAGAGTAGGGCTGATCAATTGTGTCAGTTTCATATTTTCACAGGTCCTGCGAGTAAACGTTGGGTGACGTAATCTTCAAATGCTGTTTTATCCTGCCACAGCATTGCACACCTAACCTGTTTTGCCTTGTTATCGATTAACGTTCTGCCGCTGTCAGTGACGCGAACGCCTAAGTCTTGCATGCCTAAATACACTTCAGAAAATGCCAGATGAACCGCAACCGTGTCATACAGTGTTGACGATTGGCTTTGTAAATCAATTTTGCCCGTCATTTTCTCGTCAACCACCTTGGCCCACTCGAAGTGATTGTCCATCACCGCTTTAACGAGTGGCTGGCTAGACTGCGTTAATGCGATAAAATTCTCACCCTGAATCGACACCAGCCCGCAGGTATCCAATGGCGTTATTGTTTTAGACCAATCTGCTTCAAACACCCGTTGAGCCGCCTGCGCGTAGGCAAAAACGTTATATTCTCGATGGGGTTTGGGCGCGCCTAGATAGCCGCTTCTTAGGCTACCGTGCATGCCAACGAAGTGACTATTGTTGACGATGGTTGGGTCGCGCTGTAGAGCATGGGCGAGGTTGGGTACAGGTCCGATGCTAATAATTTTGACAACCTCGGGGCTGGCGTTGATCTCGTCAATCATCGCGCCGACACCATCTTGAATCACCTCACCGGTGTAGTCAGATACGGTGTAGTCACCAAGCCATGCAAGATGGGTTTTTGCGGTGGTTGTTAACGGAATGCCGATGCCAACGGGAATATCCGAGCGTCCTGACAGGTCTAATAACTTACAAACGATCGCAGCTGAATAGGTTGTGTCGCCGGTATCGGTTACGATAAGTCGAATATCAACTTCAGGGCAACAAAGAAGAAAGGCCAGTGCCCAGACGTCATCAACATCCAAGCCGATATCGGTATCAAGAATGACAGGAATTTTATTCAAAATTGAATCTCATGTTGCTGTGACTCGATGAGCAAACAGCATAAGTTAAATTTATAAAGGGAGAAAGCGTTGCGTTTAGTGGTTGGTCTGATGTTTTTTATGCACATTGGTTGGTGTTTTGGCGAAACGGGGACGCATTTGAAGGCGACCTTCGACCACAGTCACGATGCCTTCACGCAAGTGTTACAAAAAGTCGTACACCCGCAGGGACGGGCCAGCCGTGTTGATTATGGGCAGTTGACGCAAGACCCCGTTCGACTATCAGCGTATCTGGCAACACTGTCGTCGGTGTCGCAGCAGCAATTTAATGGGTTTACAAAGCCCCAGCAGCTGTCATTTTTGATTAATGCTTACAATGGCTATCAGTTGAAACTTGTTATCGATAACTACCCCATCGACTCGATCAAAGATGTTGGCAGTTTTTTTCGATCACCCTGGGACATCGAGTTTTTTGAATTGTTCGGTGCCGATGCGAGTCTTAATCTTATCGAGCATGGCATTATTAGAGAACAATTCAACGAGCCCCGCATTCATTTTGCTGTGAACTGTGCATCGATCAGTTGTCCGCCTTTGCAACGGGCTGCATTTCGAGCAGATCAGTTGGATGCGCAGCTTGAAGCGGCGACCATTAACTTCCTCAATGATGAAAGTGTGAACCGCGTTGATCCGAATAGTAATCGACTGTTGGTCTCGAAAATATTTGATTGGTACGGTGAAGACTTTGACGATGTGACCGCATTTATCTTGTCGAAAATGCAGGGTGTTGAGTCATCCAAGCAGACATTTAAATTGGACTATCTCGATTATGATTGGGGTTTGAACCAGCGCGTGATTGAGTGACTTAGATTTGGCTTAATCGTGTTCGTCGCCAGACTTCGAAACTAAACCGGTGATTTTGATCGACGGCATGTTTGCTGATGAGCGTGGACTGCCAGCTGTCGAAGTTAAACTCAGGCAAAAAGGTGTCGCCTTCGCAGTTTACATCGATGATCGATTCATACACCGTGGTTGTTTCGCGGCTATGCATCGTTCTAACTATCAGCTCTGTTCCACCAATGACAAAAACTTCTTTGTTGTACTTGAGTCCAAGCTCGAGCGCCTGATCCAAAGAAGATGCAAGTTGTACCCTTGGCACTAATGCATAGTTTTGTTGTGTGCTGACGACGATATTCAATCGGCCCGGCAGCTCTGATCGGTGGTCCTCATAGGATCGTCGTCCCATAATGACGCTATGTCCTAAGGTCGTTCGATTAAAGTGTTCGAATTCAGAAGGTAGATCCCACGGCAGACCGCCTTCATGGCCGATGCAATGATTAAGACTGCGCGCATAGATGATGGATATCGTCATAGGCCATATTGGCCATTTGGTTGTAACGATGTCCAGATCTATTTCTCAGTGGCAACATTTAGTGCCTCGCTTGGCGCGCGCATCTAATTGTCGTTAGCCTAAAATGCGATGACGAAAAACACGATGTTGTATAGCATCGCACGGTCTTGAGAGAGCACTCAGCCAAACCCTCTGGGACATTCACTACGTCGACTTTCAGTACAAGCCCCTTAGTGCAGTGCTGTCTCGTACATCACTCGCGGGCAGTACAAAAATCACATTTGACCTTTCAGCGCGGCTGCGAGACTCTGGATGAAACAAAAAACGAATAGGTATCAACAAGGAGTCAGGCATGGGTAGATTAGACGGCAAGGTTGCCATTATCACAGGCGGTGCTAGCGGCATCGGTGAAGGTACAGTTAAGTTGTTTGTTGGTCACGGCGCGAAAGTTGTCATCGCCGATGTGCAGGATCAAGCGGGCGAACGCATAGCCCGAGAATTAGGCGAAAACGTCGTCTACCAGCACACCGACGTCTCCAAGGAAGCTGACATAGAAGCGATGATCAATCTTGCCGTGTCGAAATTCGGCAGACTTGATTGTTTGTTTAATAATGCGGGGTTCGGTGGCGTCAGCGGCGAAATCGACCAAATTGAACTCGGCGCAGACTACGATGCAACTATCGGTGTGATGTTTACCGGCGTCATGTTGGGTATGAAACACGCGGCGAAAATAATGAAACAGCAAAAGTCAGGCTCTATCATCAGCACCGCCAGCGTCGCAGCAATACAAGGCGGGCTAGGCCCGCATGTGTATTCCGGTATTAAGGCTGGCGTGATTGGTCTGACCCAGTCGGTGGCACTTGAGCTCGCCGCTTTTGGCGTCAGAGTCAACGCTATTTGCCCAGGTGGTGTCGCCACACCGATCTTTGCGCCCATGTTGGAAGAGCTACCAAGCGGTGACAATGAAGATACCGCGACAAGAATGCGGCCAATTCTGGCGGCAACCACGCCGATCGGCCGCTCCGGTGAACCCGATGACATTGGCCACATGGCGGTATTTCTTGCCAGTGATGATTCAACCTTTGTAACCGGTCAGCATCTGTTAGTTGATGGTGGTTTATGTGCTATGCACTATCAATCTGCAGCAGCCGGTCTTGAGAACATTGATTTAATCAAGAATACGGATAGTTAGCTTGGTAACGATAGGGGGTAAGCATATACAGCGAATGTTATTGATCGTCACGTATTGCTGGTCATAGATTGGTCGACAGAGCGTGGCGGAAAGTTTGGTAATCAAGATTAGTGATATTGGAATACTGCGTTGAATTAACTAACAACGCACCTAGTGTCCTCATTATTTTGTCGCGAGGAAATTAATTGAATCTCCTTTTTTCGTGAAACGTGTCATCAATGAAAGAGGTCCTTTCATGAGGTTCATGTACCACGGGGTTTGAAAGCTGGAACCCACTGCGTTGGCTTTTACCCTCGCGCCGGTGGTCCAAACTTTGGCGAGAGTCATACCGCTATACTGACATAAGGAATTGATGTTCTCTGGTGTGTACAGGTGAATATGATGCGTCGGATGCAGCAGTAGCCAGTTTTCACCGAGTATTTCTCTTGTGTAACAATCCCAGGCAACCGTGCAGACATACAAGACCCCGCCGGGTTTCAATACTCGACGGCATTCTCGCATAGTAGATAGTGGATGTTGTATGTGCTCTAAGGTGGCATTGCTGTAGATAACGTCAAAATAGTCATCAGGGTAATTTGCAGTCTCGATTGTGCCTGTATGCACATCCAAACCGTTTTTCTCTCTCGCATAGCCAGATGCAGTACTTGAGATATCGACGCCCTTCACCTGCCAACCATTGTCTCTTGCCGCGACCAAAACAGCACCAGCGTTGCAGCCAATTTCAAGGAAGTTCCCATTAGTACGGTAGCGGTCAAACATCTTGAGTTTCTTTCGAAACTCAGCATTTCTCGATGCTATCTTAGCAGCATAGTCATCAATCTCAGCGGCAAATGCCGTTTCATTGATGTCCCCGTAGTCCTCTGCAACCCATTTTGCATAGACTAATCCGCAGGATTCGCATCGATGGTAGGCGCTGCCGTGTAGCGCGAGCAATTCAACGGAATCTTTGCTCTCACAAATATCACAGTTTACTTCTATTAATTTAATGATCAGCCTAGCCCTCAAAAGCAAGTCTAAATGTTAGCACAAGAGGATTGATCTAAACCATATGGACGTTGTTCAGATGTTAAGGCTTCGTGTCTACAAGCGTCTAATAGGGGATTACATCGAGCTGTCAAAAAAAGTGTCTGAATTTGAGGGGCTTGCGTTGATGCTAAGGCACACAACAGTCCGGGATAGGGTGTTGTTTTGGGGAATTCAAAATATATGGTGCCCTGAGCAGAATTCGAATCTGCGACCCTCCGCTTAGGAGGCGGATGCTCTATCCAACTGAGCTACCAGGGCATGGTGGGGATTGTAACAGAATCATAATCAAAATTTGTTCTTGATCCCAACGGGAATTCAAGACTTAATCTGCACATGAATATTCAACAAATTTTGCACGATACAAAAACGATCGCAATTGTCGGTCTGTCCGCTAATCCATCGAGAGCCAGTTTTCAGGTTGCGCAATACTTGATGCCGCATTATGAAATCATCCCTATAAATCCAGCCTATGAAGAGGTTTTGGGGCTGCGTTGCTATCCTGATTTGCAATCGGTGCCCGTTAAGGTCGATATGGTAGATGTGTTTCAGCGCAGCGAAAACGTGATGCCCTTTGTTCAACCCAGTATCGATATTGGCGCAAAGTACTTTTGGATGCAGTTGGATATTCGCAATGACGACGCGCGGCAACAGTTAGAGGCCGTCGGTGTGATCGTTGTTGACGACCTGTGTACCAAGATTGAGCATGCTCGATACTGCTAAAGTGCAGGCATCTAACCCTGCTATCTCGATTGTGATACCTGTGTTAAATGAAGCCGTCGCTATCGAACGAGTCTGTCGTAGCCTAGCGGATATTCTGTCACCCCTTGATGAAATCATTGTAGTTGATGGTGGTAGCACCGATGGCACGCAGGACATCGTTCGTCGCATCAATTCTGTTTTGCTGGTTGAATCCAGTGCAGGTCGGGCGCTGCAAATGAATGCCGGCGCGGAGCAGGCAAAGGGTGATATTTTATTATTTCTGCATGCGGACACGACATTACCAGTTGAATTCGCCAACCAATTACGGGACGCTTTCTGGCCTTCAAAAAATCGCTGGGGACGTTTTGATGTGCGTCTCTCAGGCGATCATGCAGCGTTGCGCCTAATTGAGTTTATGATGAACCATCGTGCTCGGTTGACGGGAATTTGTACCGGCGATCAGTGCATTTTTGTTAAGCGCGATGACTTCAAAAGGGTGCCTTACCCGGTCATTGCCTTAATGGAAGATATTGAAATCAGTAAACGATTGAATGGGTTCTCGAAACCTTTTGTGATCCGCTTGCCGGTTGTGACCTCTAGCCGCAAATGGGAATCTGAAGGGATTCTGAAAACGTTGCTATTAATGTGGCGGATACGTCTTCTGTATTTCTTTGGTGAATCACCCGAGCGACTCGCCGCTCGATATTATAAGAAGAAGCATTGATGCCAAGACTGATCATATTCTGCAAAGCGCCTGTTAGCGGTAACGTCAAAACACGCCTCATCCCCGAGTTTACGGCAGACATCGCGCGGGATATCCATATCGAACTCGCCGAGAGGACCTTCGCACTGTGTGAAACACTTCAGGGTGTGTTGATAAATTCTGAACCTCTTAAGGTTGAGCTATGGTGCGCGCCGGACCTTACGCATACTTTCTTTCAGCCCTTTGGTTTTGATAAGTTTGTACAAGCGGGCGCAGATTTGGGTGAACGTATGGCCAATGCGCTTAACTTCGGTGATGGACAAGACGGGACCGCGAGCGTGCTGATCGGTACCGATTGCCCGCCCATTGATCAAGACTATATTTTACAGGCATTCGATGTTCTAGCAGATTCAGATGTTGTCTTGGGTCCCGCTGAGGATGGCGGGTATGGATTAATTGGTTTGTCAGCTGGCAGGTTAGCGCGGGGTGATTGGTTGCCGCTGTTTGAAGGTATCCCTTGGAGTACAAACGCCGTAACGACGATGACAAGCGCGCAAGCAAAAGTATTAGGCGTTTCAGTCGCGTTGTTGAAAGAGATTTGGGATGTGGACTATCCCGAAGATGTGCGGCGCTGGCGAGCCTACCAGGACCGCCATGATCAGATTGATAAGCCATCAGCCAAAGCCATCTAGCTGACGCATTGTGTTTGACTCGCTGACCCTCAATCTCACCATGCTCGCTGGTTGCAGCCAGGGCAGAACCGGCTGCATAGGTGCATAGGTGCATAGTTACATAGGCACATAGTCAAATAGTTACAGAGGTGCGAAGCTGGATAGATGCGCGCTGCTAGCGTTAGATGAGCTTTGATGGCGTCTCGCTCGGCTTTATACCAATCCAAGGTCGATCAGGCTTAGCGCGCCAGCGGATATCGCTTCTCGACTCGATCTTGGTGTCCAGCCTAGCGCCTTTGCCGGCGAGCAATCGAATTCAACACGCTTCTCAAGGCTGTCAACGATAAAGGCGATAATCGGGTCGAAGGGCGCGAGCAACTTAACCACAAAATTTGGTAATGAGCGTGTTGGAAGTTTGCGTTTGTATGATGGGAATTGTTCGATGAGTTCTTTCGATATGTCAATGAACCAACGAAACTCGCTGCTACACAAAAGTCGTTGGCCTATCGATGCGGGCGACTCAAGCGCAATCCGATGCAGGCTGGCAACATCTCGCACATCGACGATGCTAAAGCCCAACTTGGGAATAAGCGGGTACTTGCCGCTCATCAGTGAAACCAGTGTCTCCAGAGATGTGCCGTAGTCCTTCTCGAGAGCCGGCCCTAAGACCAATACGGGGTTGATGCTGGTAAGATCCAAGTCGTTCGCCTTAGCAAAATCCCAGGCAGCCTTTTCTGATAACGTTTTACTTAAGGCGTAAGCAGAGATGTTATGTCGATTTGGATCAGACCAATCTTTATCTGTCAGTGGACGTGCTGTGGCGTCGTCGCGTTGTGATACGGCTTCCTCTGAGGATGTGATGATGACCCGCCGGATGCCAGCACGTTGCGCCGCGCGCAATACATGCAACGTACCTTCTCGCGCCGGCGTTATTATCTCATCGGGATTCTTTGGCTGCTTGATTGGCACTGGCGAGGCGATATGAAAGATGGCGTCACAACCAGAAACCGCCGCGTCCCAACATTCCGCCTCGTCCAATGTTGCTGCAACGAATTCAAGTTGATCGATATGCGCTGTGTGAGGTTTCAACATGGCGCGAATTGCCTCAGTACGATCCTGCGCCGTGCCGTCCATACAACGCACGGTGCCTCGCACTTTATAGCCATGATTTAGCATTTCAATAATTGTGTGGGTCGCGATGAAGCCGGACGCACCTGTAACCAATAGCGTTTTTGTCATTATATTTTGGTTTCAGCTTTTGTAAAGTTTGAAGGCGATGACGTTATACCGTTAAAAGTGGCGGACATTTGATTGCTGGCTAGCTAGTCGAAATTCGGCACTAGATTGATCTTGCTTACGTCCGGTGATACAGGCGGGGGACCCTGATCCTTTTCCTCTTCATTGAGTAAATCTGTTCCAGCAAAGGCTAAAGACATGCCGCTAGTGTCTGGGTTGGCACGTTCAACCTGTTCTTTAATTGTTGCGAGTGCGGCGCCGGGTTCATCAAGCCCAAAATCAGGGGCCTGAATTTTTTCTACTTCGGGTTCAGGTGCAGCTAAGGGCGTATCGTCATTTTCGGCAACACTCAATGCGCTCAAATCAAGATCAAGTCGCTCGGTCTGTTCGCTTGGCTCAATGATCGGCGAACCATCATTTTCCGCTAGTGCAAATTGACTCAAATCGAGTGCCGGTGTCGGCACGTCAGGCGCTGCGTCGAAAAGGTTCCCTTCATTATCTTTAAGAGAAAAATTTACTGCCGCAATGGGCTTTGCAGGGAATGCCGATTTGTTGGCGACGGGTGTTTTAGCTTCTTGAGGCGTTATTGTTCGAGGCGCCTTTGCTTGTGCCGCGACTTCTGGGGCTTTAGCGCGAGGCGCTTTGGCGTTTGGTGCCTGTGCAGCAGGCGCTCTGCCTGGCGCAACTGATGGTGGCGTTGGCGCTGTTGGCTTAATGATTCTGACTTTAACGTCTGCGCCAATCTTCTTCAGTGCGGCGCCATATTTTGTCGCTTCCGCTTTATCAGCAGTACGCTTCATTACAATGGGTTTGCCTGAAAATAGTATCTGCATTTTAGCGGCGTCGGCTTTGAGCAATTTCGCCATGTGGGCTTTAACCGAGATAGCTTGAAAGCCCTCAACGATGTCACCGCCGAAAACGATTGCGTAGGTTACCGATGTCATAAACCTGATGTACTCTTTCTCAAGAAAAGGTTGACCAAATGTTAATGTAAATAGATGACAAGTAGTAGGGTTGATTCATCGCGTCATGGGCGTGTTGAGACAGAGATTTGCCGCTTGATAAATGTCATTAAACTAAATCAAGCGACTATTTCTCATTGTTGGGGACTAACTGTCACAGACGAGTCATTGACAAGAACATACGCATGATCAGGGGCAGGACCATTCAGTACTGTTAGATAGACATTCTCTAAGCTAGCCGGTGCACTGGTTTCGCCGATTGTGACCCAGCTATCCACCTTGTCGATGAAGCGTAACCAGGATTCAGATAACTTGGACTGAAATTCCGCAGGTCCCCAGTCTGCATTGCGCTTTTGAATTTGACTGGGTGCAAAAAACATTTGTGGCTTCGCGCCCGGCAGCGACTGCGGATCTGCACCGTCGCGTGACTCCCAGTGCGTAATGCCAACACCACAGCTGTAGACAAGCTGATCGGCGAAGTGATTGTGAATGTTTTCAAGCACTGCTCGATTACCTGACATGTCGATATAGATCGTCGGTACGGCGTTGTCCATTGCCGCTACATCGTCATAGGTAACAACTTGATCGTAGAGACCTAAACCTTCAGTGAACGCTTTGTTGTTGGTTGAGGTTAAGCCAATTGTTTTGATGTCTCGGTCCTTCAGGAGAAATGCGGTTCCAAAAGCCGTTTTGCTGGAAGCGCTAGAAAGTACGACTTGTTTTCCGTTGAAAAAATCGTTGTCGAAGAAAAAGTCGTCGATCACAAAAGAGGTAGTGAACAGCGGTCGGTAGACCATCTGATAGTTGTCGTGCGCGGCGGGATAGCCATTTTCATCTGTCATTAAGGCGTATTGATTGTAGACAGGTGGTAGTGCTTGTCGATGTTCCGCTTGATCGGCGAAGCTGTGGGCGCCAACCTTGCCGGGTTTGACGACCAGGTTAGAACTCATGGGGAAGTATCCATAGTAGCGAGCGCCAACTTCAACACCCTGTGCCTTTGATTCTTGAACCGTACCGATACCCCATACAGGAATGCGACCGAAGGGTTCATCGGCGGGAAAGAACTGCCAATAGCCAATCATATCGCCGGCTACGCCATAGGTGATGTTGTTAGCTGTGATGGCAAATCTGTCGACGGACAATAAAGCTTCACCATCCGCTATCTCGCGTGAGACAACCTCGTTCAAGATGTTACTAGCGAGATCGGCTTTACTGACTAAGAAATCATAGTTGCTGCTGGTTGAGTCCGTCATGTTGGTACTGCCCTGAATAAAAGGAAGTCATGGTTCTATGTAAGGCTAGTCATGTCAATGCTCTTGCACACAAATTCTTAAGATTGGCGATGAACCGTTGGTCTGATAGCATCGTTATTCATTTATCAAGCTCACTGGGTCGTCATTTTCTAGGTGTTAGGCCATGCTTGACGAGACAACGTTAAGTTCGCTAATTAGAGCCAATAGTCATGAATCATTTCTCGTTTCAGTCCCAAAGCGACGCGCTCGAAGTGCACGGTACGCGTTGGCAGGTGGAAAAGCCCAAAGCCATCGTTGTTATCTCGCATGGCATGGCGGAGCACATCGGTCGCTATGCACGTTTTGCGCAAGCGCTTAATGATGTTCATTTCGATGTCTGGGGTATAGATCATCGCGCCCATGGACGAACGCTGGGTCCACAAGGTTTCGGCGACTTTGGCGACGGTGGCTGGGACGGTTTAGTGAGTGATTTAGACCAGCTAGTTGACTTGGTTGCTGTATCGGCCGCGACAACGGGGCAGCCAATCATTTTGTTTTCTCACAGTATGGGTGCCGCGGCGGCACAGCATTTTGTTCAACGAAGTTCCGCCAAGATCGACATGCTTATTCTTTCAGGGACGACAGCCAGAAAGCCCGAAGATGCCGTGCCGCAATACAACAGTATTTTTGAGCCAGCAAGGACCCCTTATGATTGGTTGAGTCGCGATGCCGAGGAAGTTGATCGGTACATTTTGGACCCGCTTTGTGGCTTCGAGGGACAAACAATTCGTAACGGATTTGATCGAGCCGATACTCGCCGAATTGATCCCGAGCTTATTGCTCTTATTAGAAAGGACTTGCCTGTGCTCCTGTTGGCGGGAGACGCGGATCCAGTCAACAATAATATGGAGGGGATTAATTTGCTGGAGTCCTTATGGCGCCAGGCGGGCATTCAAAAAATAGATCGTCAGGTTTATGCGGGCGGTCGTCATGAAATGTTGAATGAAACGAACAGGGATGAGGTCACGAAAAATGTAATGGGTTGGATGCAGAGCGTGCTAGCTTAGGGGTTCGCTGCGTACCGATAGATCTCTACCCTGGTAGTTTGAAGAAATTCGAACAGTGTTTTAATTCTTTACTCGCAATCAGCTTCTCGCCGTCTCCAGTGAGACACGATTTCGTCCCCCGCCCTTAGCCTTATAAAGTGCTTCGTCAGCAAATTTCAGCACGTCATCTGGCGATTCGTTTCTTGACTGTCGTGACGCGACGCCGATGCTAATTGTCACGGATACCTTCTGGTCAGCCCTTCTGAATGAACCCTTTTTACGATGACTCTTAGACGTATTATCTGTATCTTCACTTCTTTCTTGCTGACGAATAACCATTTCGTAATTTTCGATTGCAGCGCGGACTTTTTCCAAATGGAACTCAGCTTCATCGATGTCTTTGCCCGAGAACACGACAGTGAACTCTTCACCGCCGTACCGAAAAGCCTTGCCGCCGCCGGTGACCTTTTTTATTTGGCTGGCGACCATTTGTAGAACTTGATCACCAATGTCATGACCGTGGGCGTCGTTGAATTTTTTGAAATGATCAACGTCCAACATGGCTAAAGTATAGTGGCGACCAAGCGCTAGCATTTGTTCGTTAAGCGCGCGTCGCTGTGGTAAGCCTGTTAGTTCGTCCCGATAAGCCATGTTGTAATAATCCCGTAGGAGGCCATTGGCTAACAACAGGACAATTGCGATGACAAACGCCGCGTCAATATGATGTGCCACCTGTAACCAAATGAGCAAGCAGTAGCCCAGCGTGGCGCCAAAAACACTGTTCTTGATCGGTGTTGGCGCGATCAATGACGTGCTCAAAGACACCGTCAAAGCGATAACGGATACATAAAATGGCCATTGTTCTTGAGGTAAAAAAGTCGGCCAAAGATTTGGTGGAACAAGTACGAGGCCCTCATACCAGCTTGGAATATTGATGTTGTTTTGCAGTAAATAAAATACGGCGGCTGCTTGTGTAACAAGAATGCTCAAGCGAATGCCGCCACTGGTAGTCAAGACACCTCGCTCACGGTATAGGCTAATAATGCCGAGATTAATGGGTATCAGCAGGGTCACGATAAACGCAAAGGTTGATCGCTGAATCTCTGATAAATCCTCAGATCCTGATGCATCAAGTAGGGTATAGCCGCAGAGAACAACGGCGGTGGTGAGGAAAATTTTGCCACGGTTGAAAATTGCGGCAAGAAATCCGATCAGCGTCAGAGCCCAGTACGGACCCAACTCAAGGATGCTGCCGAAGCTTTCGGGTAGATAGCGGTGATAGGGCGAGGTGAGAAAAGCGAAGCCAAAGAAGATCGCCGGAAGGTAAAACGGTTGACTGATGCGATCAATCACCGCTATCACTATCCATTGTTCTGTTCTGCTTTGAAACAGCGTCCTGATCTGTTTCGATGACACTTTCAAGAAACGCCGTAAATTGTGACACACACCAATCGACGCGCTTTGGGCCGGTGATATCACCAACGAACACATGTTCTTCAGCATCACCGTCAACGCTGACTTCGATTAACTCTTTCGGGCTGCCGCCCCAATGTTTGAACGCGTCGATAGCGGCGGCAGGAAAGACGGTGGTGTCGTTGCGCATATACATAATAGCAAGCGGGGTTTTGATGTTCTCGAGCGCCTGGTCGTCGGTCCAGTCCACTGTTTTTTGCATCTCAATCAGCGCGAGTGTTGAGTAGTCATGGCTCCATGCCTGAGCTTCATCGGTGGATTGAGGCTCCCAACTGCGTCTGCGACCGACGATAAGATGCATCCAGTAGCGCGATAGAGGCCAGGTTAAAAGAAACCCCAGTGGGCTGCGTATGCGGAAGTTAGGTGACAAGAAGCAGCAGGCGGCTATTTCTTCGCCGAAGTGACTGCAGAGCCAAATAGACAGGGGGGCGCCGGTGGATGTTGCGACGATGATGACTTTGTTACCAATTTTGCGTGCAATCTCATACTGGTCGCGAACACTCTGTAACCAATCTTCTGCAGTGGCAGTCATCGCATCGTTTGTCAGACCGTGTCCAGCGAGCCGGCCCTGCACAACATTGCTGTTGAAATGATTCGCGAGCTGTTGAGTAACCGGTGCCGTCTCTTTCCAGCTGGCGGAGAAGCCATGCAGGTACAGAAAACAGTAGTCAGTCACGGCGGGACTGTTTTCATTGGCCCAAACGACATGCGCAGCCGCATTATCAATGACGTTGGTTTGCTCACGTTCAGTTTGATCTAGCCAGTTAGACAGATCGGCCAGCGATATGTCGTGACCATTTGTGGGTACTTTTGTCTCAGGCAGAGAGGCGTCAAGACGGGGTCCGAGCTTGGTGACCACCAACCAGAGGATAAAGATGCCAAGTATTGACAGGATAAATGTCATAGAAAAAAAAACGATTTGGATACATTGACCAATCATAAAGACTTATTACATTGCGGCATAGCGGCGGCGGACGAGATGTCTTGGTCGGTTCGTTATGCGTCGAAAAATAAACTAAGCCAGCGGGTGTTTCGGCCATATTGGTATTCACGCTCTGATGCCGGTTCTGTTCATTTTTCTATTCACCCTACTAATGTTGATGAATATCCAGGCCGATTCTTGGCTTTCTTGACAAGAATCCAGAGCGACTGATTTCCCTTGCGCGCCACATTCTAATAGCATGAGCACTGATTTTTAGTCTTGGTTCAAGTCGAATGTGACTTTGGATGAATCAGTTTCTTAAAAAAATAATACGAGGTAACTTATGAAAGATTTCGCAGGAAAGTTAGCCGTCATCACAGGTGGTGGCACGGGCATGGGGCGCGAACTGGCAAGGCAATTGGTTGCAGAGGGTTGTGATGTCGCGATTTGCGATGTGATTGAGGAAAACATGGCTGAGACCCTGCGTCTATGTGAAGCAGAAGCACCACAAGGCATTCGTATCACTGCCCATAAATGTGATGTCTCGAATGAAGATGAAGTGAATCAATTTCGTGATGATGTTTTGGCGCAGCATGGTCGGGATAGTGTAAATCTGCTTTTCAATAATGCCGGTATCGGCTCAGGAGTCAGTTTTGTCGATGGTGATCGAGACGAATGGGAGCGCACCTTCAATATTTGCTGGTATGGGGTTTATTACAACGCGCGTGCTTTTATCCCACATTTGGTCGCTGCCGATGAAGCGCATATGATTAACACCAGTAGTGTTAACGGTTTTTGGGCAAGTCTCGGTCCAGGCTCGACGCACACAGCCTATAGTGCTGCCAAATTTGCTGTGAAAGGGTTCACGGAAGCGCTGGTGACCGATCTTAAAAACACGGCACCGCACGTGAAGGTCTCGGTTGTTATGCCGGGCCACATTGGTACGTCTATCGCCATTAATTCAGGCAAGATTTCGGGGCACGCTGAGCCGATGGCAATGTCTGATGATGAAATTAATCAGATTCGAAAACGTATCGAAAAGCGTCAAGATATGGATCTGTCCGCAGCAACGAATGATCAAATACGTGAAATGGTTAAAGCACAGGGTGAAGCTTTCCGTGATAATGCGCCGACAACGGCGGCCGAGGCGGCTGCTATGATGATCCAAGGTGTTCGAGATGAGCGCTGGAGAGTCCTGTTGGGAGAAGATGCTCACGTACTCGATAAATTAGTGCGAGAAGCGCCGGAGCAGGCCTACGAAGATAGTTTCTTCAAGCGGCTCCAAGAGGAAGCGAACTGGGGCTTAGGCAGCTAGATTTTGTTGCCGTTAAACAATCGTCAAACAAGGGTTTTTGAAGCGTGCTGCTGAATGTCACACAATTAAGCTGTGAACGGGATCATCGATTGCTGTTTGACGACATCTCTTTTGCAGTTGAGGCGGGCGAGATATGGCAGATCAAAGGTCCAAATGGTTCAGGCAAGACAACGTTGCTGCGTATCCTTTGTGGCCTCTACGAAGAATTCAGCGGCGCGATTGATTGGTCCCTAGATCAATATCCCCTCTACGTCGGTCATAAGCCTGGCGTTAAAGATCAACTGACTGTTCTTGAAAATCTGCATTGGCTGTGTCGGCTGCACGACATTGAATTAGATCAAACCGCTTTGTTCGACGTCCTACAGAAGCTGGGTTTACAGGGTTGTGAGCATGTTAGCTGCGGCAACTTATCCGAAGGGCAACGTAAACGCGTCAATCTGGCAAGATTATTCCTGCTTAAGAGCCCGGTTTGGTTACTCGACGAACCCTTCAGCGCTATCGATGTGAAGGGGATTGAGCTGATTGAACAACTGATCATTGAACATCAAACCTGCGGCGGTGCAGTGCTCTTTACCAGTCATCAACCGATGCAGGCGGACACCGCTGTGAAGTATCTGGAATTGGGATAGCGTATGTTTATCGCGACCATCAAGCGTGAATTGCTGCTGAATTTCAGGCAACCGGCAGAGATGCTCAACCCTTTGGTTTTCTTTGTTCTCGTCGTGAGTTTGTTTCCGCTCGGCATTAGCCCATCAGCCGATGTGCTGCAAATGATAGCGCCGGGTGTTATCTGGGTTGCGGCACTGTTAGCAACGCTGCTATCGATGGAATCCATGTTTCGCTCTGATTACGAGGATGGCTCCCTTGAGCAGATAGCCGTGTCGCCGCAGTCTTTTGTGTTGGTTGTATTTGGTAAGATCGCCAGCCATTGGATTATCAGCGGCCTACCTTTGGTCATTTTAAGTCCCGTGTTGGGCATTATGCTGGCGCTGGACGCAGAGGCGCTCAAGGGTGTGTTGATTTCACTGATGCTAGGTACACCTATTATGAGTTTATTGGGTGCTATCGGCGCAGGTTTGACCGTAGGCTTGCGTAAAGGTGGCATTCTCATCGCTATATTGATCTTGCCCTTGTATGTACCCGTATTAATCCTAGGTACTGCGCTTATACAGGCGGCTGATGCTGGCGCGGACTATACCGGGCATATTCTTTGGCTTGGTGCCTTGCTCGCGTTGAGTGCCGGAATAGCCCCAATCGCGACGGCTGCAGGGGTTCGTATCTCTCTAAGTCATTAGGCGCAAGCCGCGGTTCCCTTACCTTTCAGGGGGTCTCTTGGGGGAAATAGTCCCTGACTCATCAGCCAGAGTCATGTAAACTTCTGCCCCTGAAAAAGAGGTGTTTTAACGTGTGGAACTGGTTCCATAGACTGGGTGCACCCCGGTCTTTTTTTGAAATGACAGGTCGCTGGCTACCTTGGCTTAGTGCTGCCTCGCTATTGACGCTTGGCGCCGGTACTGCTTGGGCATTGTTGTTTGCACCAGCGGACTACCAACAGGGTGAATCTGTGCGAATCATGTACGTGCATGTGCCTACGTCAATTCTGGCGCAGTCGAGTTACTGTCTCTTATACACATCTGACGCTGCCGACGAGCGATCTAGTGTAGATC
>OLHY01000312.1_pt1 | contig 16537 bp, 15 predicted proteins | sample 1609411 | NCBI WGS metagenome assembly OLHY01 (sample SAMN05416817, study PRJEB24817) | seawater metagenome | isolation source: Sea water | place: Canada:Atlantic | collected 2013-07
GATTGCCTCTTGTCTCGTGGGCTCGGAGATGTGTATAAGAGACAGCTATTGCCGCTCCTTCCTTTAAGAATTCTGGGTTGCTTACTACATCAAAGCTCAGGTCGACGTCACGTTTTTCGAGTTCGGCTTGGGTCACAGCCTTCACTTTATCGGCTGTGCCAACGGGTACGGTCGATTTGTCGACGATGACGTTGTAGTCACCAACTAAACATTGGCCAAGTTCCTTCGCCACACCCAAAACATATCGTAAGTCAGCGGAACCATCTTCGCCGGGGGGCGTACCCACCGCGATAAAGTGGATAGTGGCATGCTCGGTCGCTTCAGCCAAAACGGTTGTGAAACGCAAACGGCCGTCTCGATAGTTTTTCCTGACGATTTCCTCTAAGCCGGGCTCGTAGATAGGTAGAACACCATTCTTTAGGTTTTCTATTTTCTGGTGATCAATATCAACACAGGTTACGGTGTGTCCCATTTCGGCAAAACAGGCGCCCGAAACCAGGCCAACATAGCCTGTGCCGATCACGGAAATATTCATATATAAAGTTTACTCATTGGGGGATTGGTCTTAGGCCCGTGATTAAATCGAATTCAAAAGCGTTTTTACGAATAACGCGCTAATAGTGCTCAAGAAGTTCAAGTCAGTAGGGCGTTTAATTCTCCTAAAAAATAAGGCAACTTGCATTCACATCCAAAACTTTGACTGGTGTTCAATTATCTCAGTAGTCGAGCTTTGGTTATCCAGCGGCCGATGGTTTTATAATTTTCGGCGAATTGTCCTAAAACTTAAATCATCATCGAATAAAAAAGCATTGTATCAATATGTTGTAGCAATTGAGTAGGGGAACGATGCATCTTTGATGCAATGGACGTTATTTGGTTTGCGTTGAGTGATTACTGCAATAAAAACTTCAGCTTGTGTTCGTTAAACTGTCCGTTCTACAGTTTCAAGCGAACAAGTACGCGAGTGTTACTGGGTGAGAAAAAGTGTGAGATAAATGCGCGCTCCATTTCTAAAAACACCTATCACGTTAAGATATAGGGTGAGCGGCATTTAGTAGTATCTTCGCACAGCTTTAATAAGTGGCGGCGCTGGTAACTCTTGGTTATAGCTAGACTAATACAAAGTCACACTTGAACAGATTATCTAATCCACTCTGCGGCACAAAACAGATTTGGAGCAGTTTTTGAGTAAATGGGTGAACTATCATTCTAGTTAGCGGATAATTGTCAGCAAAGTAAACAATGCACTGTCAATTTTTTCAGTAGGTAATAGCTTTTTGATAAAGCTCAGGGGCAACTTCATCTCAAATTTAGCGATTCCAGCAACAAGTCTAGACCTTATACCGTTAGCATCTAATCGTGCCTTTCTCTGTCGATATACAGTTAAGAGGGGAGTACTTTAGTGGGCGGCATGTTAAGAGGCGTCTGGCAATATCGCGGCTTCGTTCTAAGCTCGATTCGGAATGATATGGTTAGTCGGTTTGCGCAAAGCAAACTGGGAGGGTTGTGGGTAATCCTAAACCCTTTATCGCAAGTCCTAATTTACGCGCTGATACTGTCGAATATTCTTGCTGCGAAGTTGCCAGGCATTGACAATAAATATGCCTACGCCATTTACCTAATGTCAGGTTTGCTCGCTTGGACATTGTTCAGTGAGTTGGTTAGCCGATGCCTTACTCTGTTTATAGATAATGGCAATTTGATGAAAAAAATGAATTTTCCTCGCATAACCTTACCCAGTATTGTTATCGGGTCTTGCGTGCTTAATAACGCACTACTTTTCATGGCTATGCTTGTCATATTTGCGCTTCTTGGACATGAGTTCAATGCTGCGATGTTGTGGCTAATACCTCTGACTTTCTGTGTGGTTACTCTTGGCTTTGGTGTAGGGTTACTTCTAGGAGTCTTTAATGTGTTTATGCGGGATATTGGACAGGTTGTGCCAATTGTTCTTCAGGTTATGTTCTGGTTTACACCGATCGTCTATCCGCTTGATATTATCCCGTCTCAGTATCGCGACCTGATGAGCTTCAATCCGCTGTACCCAATTATTGACGGTTATCATCAGGTTTTGGTTTACGGACTGTCTCCACAATTTGAGAGTATTGCGATTGTTTTGGCGGTTTCCCTTTTTCTAGTTGCTCTGGGGCTTTTTATTTTCAAGCGTGCTGGTGCTGAAATGATGGACGTACTTTGAACCTTATAGATGTTAATGATGTAGGAAAATCTTTCAGAACTTATCGTTCAGAATGGCAGCGTATAGGCCGTTGGTTTGGTTTACCAACTCGTCCTAGTGAAGAAAATTGGGTTCTAAGGCACGTTAGTTTCACGATTCAAAAGGGTGAAGCTATAGGGATCATTGGTCAGAATGGCGCTGGGAAAAGTACGCTTCTAAAAATCATCACGAACACGTTGCAATCCACGGAAGGCTCAGTAGCCGTGAATGGTCGAGTCGCAGCCATCCTAGAGCTAGGAATGGGTTTTAACCCTGATCTAACGGGGCGTCAGAATGTACTCCACGCGGCTGGCCTTATGGGTTTTTCCGCTGAAGAGATTCAAAATGCGATGACCGACATTGAAGGTTTTGCAGAAGTTGGCGAGTATTTTGAGCAACCTGTTCGAACTTATTCGAGTGGCATGCACGTGCGTTTGGCCTTTGCAATTGCGACGGCCTATCGACCCGAAATTTTGATTGTTGATGAGGCGCTTTCTGTCGGCGACTCCTATTTTCAACATAAGAGTTTTGCAAGAATTAGGGAGTTTCAAGAGCAGGGGACAACACTACTAATCGTTGCCCATGATCGAGCAGCAATACAAAGCGTTTGCAATCGCGCTATTTTACTCGAGGGAGGACTCATCGTTAAGGATGCTAAACCCGAGGAAGTATTTGATTTTTACAACGCATTAATCGCTGAAAAAGAGAATGCCAAGGTCGAAACAGTACTGCTTGAGAGTGGTAAAGTGAAAACCACCTCCGGTACTGGCGAGGCCGAAATCCAAAGCGTCGAACTTGTTAATCAAAACAATGAACCCGTCGAAGTTGTCAGTATTGGAGAGCGAGTTACACTGATCGTGTCGACAAAAGTTGCCGAATCCTTAGGTTCACTGGTTATGGGGTTCTGCATAAAAGATCGGCTAGGTCAAATAATGTATGGCACCAACACATGGCACACGAAACAAGTGATTGAAGAGCCTGTCGTCGGCGGTGAATTCCAGTTTCGAATAGAATTTGAAGCGAATCTCGGCGTTGGTAGCTACTCAATCGCGATTGCATTGCACGACAGAGAGAATCATTTGAGCGCCAATTACGAATGGAGAGACCTTGCCTTAGTTTTCAATGTCCTTAACTCAGGGGTTCATTTGTTTGAAGGCTGCAATTGGTTGCAACCTGAAATTGAGGTAAACGCTATATGAGAGAGGATTTCTATAAGGCCTTTGAAGATAAACTTCGGGGACCGCGTCAAGTTATCAAATCACGACTCGAAGCTTACTTACCATTTGTTGAACTTGTCTCCAGTTATTACCCTGATGCCGAAATGTTGGACTTAGGTTGTGGTCGTGGGGAATGGATAGAGTTGATGGGAGACTCCGGTTACAAGGCGAAAGGTGTTGATTTGGATGACGGCATGCTGAGTGAATGTCGAAAAATTGGTCTCGATGTCGAGACTGCCGATGCTATAAAGTATTTGGGGCAACTGCCTAATGAAAGCCAAGTTGTAGTTTCAGGGTTTCACTTAGTCGAACATATTGACTTCGATGATCTGCTCTCACTTGTTGACGAAGCTCTTCGAGTTTTGGTACCAGGAGGCTTGTTAATTTTAGAGACGCCAAACCCAGAAAACCTTGTCGTAGGTTCTTCGTCATTTTACCTTGATCCAACTCACGTTAAGCCACTACCTCCTAGTCTTTTGGCCTTTATTCCAGAATATTTCGGATACGAAAAAGTTAAGGTTCTGCGATTACAAGAACCGGAATCAATAGTGGGATCAGAAGATCTGAGTCTACTTGATGTGTTGAATGGTGTGAGTCCTGACTATTCAGTTGTAGCTCAAAAAACAGCTGATAGAGAACTTCTTATAGAAACCTCGGCGCCATTTAATGTCGAATATGGACTGACCTTAGATTTCCTCGCTACACAGTACAGTGGGCAGCAAAAGTCCGTGCGACATGAAGAATCAATGTTGAAACTACAAGAGGCACTTGAACAAAACAGTATTCTTGTAAAGCATAAACTGTGGCAAGAAGGAGAGTATCAGAAGCTCGAATCTCAATCTTTGTTTCAACAGAAAGAACTTGATAGGTTGGGAAGTGATATTAAAGCGTTGCATGAAAAGTATGCGCAGCGTGAAATCTACATAAGCTCGCTACATTCAAAACACTCAAATCTTGAGGCAGAACAGTCTAATTTTGTTGCAAAACACTCTAATCTTGTTGCAGAACACTCTAATCTTGAGGCGGAACTCTTAAACCTGCAAAATCAGCTTCGTGAGGCCGATCAGCGGCACGAAGAGGCGGCCACTAGTTTGGATGTAATAGTAGATGCGCATGCCAATCAGTTGAATCAGATCTACACTAGTACGTCTTGGCGCATAATGGGACCTATAAGAAGGTTGAAACGTTTGTTTAGTGCTGTACCTGAGCAACTGCAGAGCTCTGATCCAGAACAGTTGCCAGACGCTGAAGCTGAGACAGATGAAGTGGTGTCGGAGGAAGAAAATTTCGAAGAATTAGAACGGCTTAGTCCGCAGGGAAAGAAAATTCTTCAGGCACTAAAAGAAGCTACAAATAAAGAGTAGAGCTTATTTTGTATGCCCACCGGTCGATGATATTTGCACCAGAAAAAGTTCAGTACTGCATGCTTTTGCGTTTGCAGTATTAGTCTGCGCAACAATCTATTCTTCTAACTCCTCCGCGAGGGTAGTGATTAGAGGTTCTTGATTCGGTTTGAAACCGTCTTGAATAATAGCTTCTAAATCAATTCCAAATTAACTCAATAACAGAATCAGATGATGAGACGATTTGGCGGTAAGCTTGCATTGGTCAGCGGTGGGGTGCTTAGATAAGGGGCTGCGTAGAGTAATGCTTAGCTGCGACGAATTTGCTTACGGTGTCGGTGAAATAGGACTCAAGAGTTAAAAGTGAACGACCAACTTAAACCAAATCCTGACCAGAACTTTGTCCCAATGGCTTACACTCGAGTTCGCAAAGTATGTGCGCGGTCACCTTTGCGGTTAACATGCCTATTTGCGAAACAAGCCCCATTCAATAGAGACAGCAATCAACGTTAAATTGATGTCTTTGCAAAAATTTTATTTGTAGCGATGAGACTTCAAGAGTCGGAGAAGTAATGGAACAAGATACAACGGCCGTTAATTGGCAAGCGTTGATTAATGCTGCGTGGGCAAAAAGGAAACCGCTTTGGCAGGATACGAGTATTGATTGCTTTCGCGTGTTTCATGGCTACGAGGAAGGATCAAAAGGCACAGTGATAGAGAAGTTCAATGATGCGGCGATTATTGACTATAAAACGGATATCCGAGAAGAATTAGCCGATCTAACCCAGGCACTATTGAATGTATTTCCATTCAAAAACATTATCGCTAAGGGGCATCAATCGTTAGGGTTAAGTCTAAAAGAGCGAACCCATAAACTTCATGGAGAGGGCGATGTGGCCATCTGTCATGAGCATAATTTGAAATTCAAAGTGAAGCTAGACACGCCGCACAACGCCGGCTTGTATCTTGATGCGCGCGATACCCGCAACTGGCTAATTGAAAACAGTGCCGATCGTAAAGTCTTAAACCTATTTGCCTTCACCGGTAGTTTAGGTCTGAGTTCTGCTTATGGTAAAGCGTCTGAAGTTATTCATCTTGATCGATCAAAGGAGCTGTTACCGAGAATCGAAGAAAATTATCAGGCCAATGATATTGCGTTTGAATCGAGAAATTTTTTGCGGGGAGATATTTATAAACATCTGCCTAGAGCCATCAAGGCCGGTAAGAAGTTTGATGGCATCATATTGGATCCACCACCCAAAGTTTATCAATCTCGCTATGCGAAACATAAAACCAGTGGTCAGGATTTTTCTGCGCTTATACAATATTGCACACAGTTACTAAACCCGGGCGGTTGGATTGTCGGTATGCTGCATCGTTTCGATTATTCTTGGGATGACTTTGAGAACCAGGTAAAAAAAGCATCGGGGCAGCGCTTGCTGCCTCAAACCCGGTTGACGAGCGGCGTTGATTTTCCTGAAAGCATGGCCGATAAAAAATTACGTGTGTCAATATTTGTCGCAGACGCTAACCCGGACGTTGAGAAATAGACGAACGAGACGAACGAGAAGAACGAGAAGAACGAGAAGAACAAGAACAAGAAGACCTGAAAAAACGATCAAACATGAAAATGTAATCATATTATTAGCAGCCCAACCTATTTGGAGAACCCACATGACAGACCTTACCAACACCAAGATCGTAATGAAGTCGAGACCGGTTGGCATGCCGACCAATGATAATTTTGAAATTCAGTCAGAACCTGTCGCCAGCCCCGGTGAGAATGAAATGTTACTCGGCACACTCTGGCTTTCGTTGGATCCCTATATGCGTGGTCGAATGAGTGACCGTAAATCCTATGCCAAACCTTTAGAAATTGGCGAAGTCATCACGGGCGGTGTTGTCAGTCAGGTACTTGAATCTAACAATGCAGACTATCCCGTTGGTACCATTGTCAGTGGCATGTACGGTTGGCAGTCCCATGCCATTGCAAAACCCGACGATTACCGTCTGTTTAAAGTCGACGCCAATCTTGCGCCCATTTCAACAGCCGTTGGTACGACAGGCATGCCCGGCCAGACGGCATACTTTGGCCTGCTTAAACTCGGCAAGCCGCAACCCGGAGAGACGGTTGTTGTCTCAGCAGCATCCGGTGCAGTGGGTTCGGTTGTTGGCCAGATTGCGAAGATTAAAGGCTGTCGCGCAGTGGGCCTTGCGGGCGGTAAAGCGAAATGTGATTACGTGGTCAATGAGCTCGGCTTCGATGTGTGCATTGATTATAAGGAAGCCGATTTTGCTGAGAAACTAGCGGCAGCCTGCCCGAATGGCGTTGATGTTTATTTTGAAAATGTCGGTGGGGAAGTGCTTGACGCTGTCGCACCGCTGCTAAACAAAGGTGCTCGAGTACCTGTTTGCGGTTTTATCTCGGCTTATAACGCAACGAGCGAAGACCAGATTAAAACACCTGAAATGGTGTTAGGTGCCCTGGAGCATCCACCAGAATCTCGTTTCTTTATTGTTACTGAATGGATTGAAGAGTTTGAAGATGCAACGAAAGCACTGGCTGAATGGATTCAAAGTGGTGATTTAAAATACCGTGAATCAATTGTCGAAGGCTTGGAAAATGCACCTGAAGCATTCCGCATGTTGTTCACCGGGGAAAATTTCGGCAAATTGATGATTAAGGTTGCTGAACCGATTTAATAGACGGATGGGCGGTTAGGTATGCGGCGCGTAAAGTTGGGCACGCGTACCTATCCTGTCGTCGCGGCAGCAGTAGGGTGCTGCCGCAGCCCTTGTCATATGTTGATCTCCAGACAATAGTACTAAACTAACTCAGTCGGACTTTCTTGTTGCTGCATCATTTTGGATCAGCCGTGCGAGCCGAGTGGAAGAACTTTTAACGATGCGTTTCTCCATATTTTTGCCGACAATCGGAAGCTGCTTTTCAAGCATTAGATGAGCAAATCCATGGATATGACACCAGCCAATGACAATGTCATTGATAAGATCTTCGAACTTCGGAAAGTCGCTAAACACATCCACGGTTATTTCCGCCTCACCTCGTTGTCTCAAGATCACGTTGGTGAGTTCTGTAAATGTTTTGCGCGAAGCCAAGACAAGGATTTGCGACTCGACTTGTAGCAGATCATCGCGAAACATGATTCTGAAATGCTCAGGGTATTGCTCCGCAAACTTGGCATATGCCTGTGTTGTCGCGATGAACTCGCCATCAAGGTCTTTTGCTTTGGCAATACCAGACTTGAGTTCCTTTGTTAATCGATCGAAACCGATCGCAGCAAGTTCCGTCAGAAAACCAGTAACCCCGCCAAAATGATGTTTCGGTGCCGCATGGGATACACCGGCTCTGCGAGCGCACTCCCGTAGCGTAAAACCCTTGAAGCCTTTCTCTACGAGCACGCTTTCGCCGGCCTCAAGCAGGCTCTTTCTCAATGATCCGTGATGGTAGGTCTGTTTTGATTCTTGCATGAGATCCCCACTTGGGCGAACAGTATAAATTTAATCTTGACATTGTCAAAATTAAACACTAAAAAGACAACTTGTCACTGTAAAGATGCTGAATAAGCAAAGAAGACCGAAACAGAGAAGTCGAAGAAAAGAAAAGAAAAGAAAAGAGTTAAACAGAGCAGGCACTAAACAATGAGTACACACACCATCCAAGCAAGTAACAATGAAAAAGGGAATGCTGCTAAATCAAGCAAGCCGAGGTCGAACTGGCTAAGCCGTATTTCTCTCTGGCTAATGATTTTATCCAGTGTGGCGATCGGTTTATATGCGTTTGCCTTTCAAGCTGGCATGCAGGGAGATCCGGATACTCATGCCAGATTTGCAGAGTGGCCTGTATTTTCGTCCATGCATGTGATCGGTGGCGGCGTCGTCCTCGTCATCGGAGGATTTCAATTTTGGTCCAAGCTACGACGTGACCATATCAATATTCATCGCTGGCTTGGCCGAATTTATCTGGCGTTTGTGCTGGTCGGTGGTGTGGGTGGTCTTGTGCTTTCGCCAAATTCTGATGGTGGTTTGGTTGCACACTTTGGTTTTGGCATGCTTGCCGTGCTTTGGCTGTTCAGCGGCTGGCAGGCCTATGCGAGTATTCGTCGCGGCGACATCGCATCACATAAAGCGTGGATGATGCGGAACTTTTCAATGACCTTTGGTGCGGTGATGCTGCGAGTCTATCTTGGTCTTTTCGCAGTGGCTGGTGTTGATTTCGTTGATTCTTATCCGACAGTCGCCTGGATTGCTTGGGTGCCTAATCTGATATTAGTGGAGTGGTATCTGGCGTTGAAATCAGCCACGGCAAAACCAAAAGCTAAACCTGTGTAAGACCACAGAGAATTTCAATGGCAATGCTAAGAAACATGGCTCAGCTATCCAGATAGGCGAGCGCTAGGCTACTGTGTCTTGTTCGGACAAAGAAAAGAATGATCCTAAATTTCAGACAGGTCGAGAAACACGATACTCAACCCCACCACCTTCGAGGAATCTCCCCTCGCCAACAAAAAATGTGGTGTTAAGCCAAGCGTAACGCTCGTCGCCGGTTTCTATGCGCGGGTTGGTGTAGAAATACTGATCGCCAAAATTAGTCTTGGTGCCACTTGCAAGCGCAGTTTGAACAGTTTCATCCATACCCAAAAGCCCTACATATTGGATATAAAGAAAAGCGTCATCATGGGTTTGAACTTGCATGCGGACATCTACGCGTAGAAAGCCATCAGGACCAATCAGCGCCCATTCACCGCCACCGAGTACTTTGCCGTTGAGTCTTTCGCCCACAACTTCGCCGCTAATGATGTCAAAGTAGTTGCGGGTGCCGATAGGACCTGCTCCAATCGGTAGTGCTTCTTTTAGTTTGGCGTTAAAGACAAATTCTTCTACAAGTTCCATAAATATTCTCAAAAGTTAGCTATTACCAAAAAAGCATAGCAAAAATAATACAACGTTAAAACTAACGACATTTAAAATGACAATTGGCAATCGGACTCAAAGCATAAACTAGGCTGCTTTATCCTGCTGCGTCGCTCGGTAGTCCTCAACGATTTTAAGCATTTCGTCGCGTGATGGACCGCTGACTTTGCGGGCATTCGCGTTAGTCGTTCGGCCTGCCAACATATAGCGAAAAGTGGTTAACACGATACGCCAGTCCTTCATGAACTCACCGGGTTTCTCCAGCAGGTTAAATGTGCGCATCACGCCGCGCAGCACGTTAATGTTTTTTGTCGCTGCCATACCCAGTGCGTCGCCAAAGGCGACACGGAACCATGCTTTGAAAGAGTCTGTTTTCTCAACGGATTCGCCTGCAATCTCAGCCTTCGCTTTGAGTATCGCTTTTCGGTCTTCAGACAAACTGGCTTTAAAAATGGGGCGCAACTCTTGCTCCGTCTCTTGATGAAACCTTAATGCGCGTGACAACGGGTCGGACTCTTGCGTCAGCACTTTGCTAAGCAAGTGGGCGTGGATAATGCCCGTGCTGCAGCCTCTGCCGTAAAGTGGATTGGTGCGCACGGCTGAATCACCAACCGCAAAATAGTTTAGTGCAACCGGCTGATCATTATTGACATAGTTATGCCATACAGCGTGAATGTCACCAAAACCAAATGAGCTTGTTGTGGCCTCAGCCTTATCGGGTGCGATCCATGGTTGTAGCCCCGGAATGTTGCGGCAGATCAGATCAAACTGATCACTTTCTTTTACTGCTTCGCGCAGCACAGTTTCGTCGTTGTGCAGACAGCCAATAATGGCAAAGTGTCCGCCCTCACCGGGAAATACGCCGTACTTGATGTAGCCGAGGTCACCGGAGGAACGATCTTTACCCGTGCCTCGCTCTGGCTCTTCAACACCGGGCAATAGTTTGTAGTGGCGGGTAAAATAGACGATTTCTGCATCGTCATCTTCCGTCACGATCTGACCGCCTTCTTCGCGCAACCAGGCCTTCAATTTGCTGTTGCGGCCGGCCGCGTCAATCAACACCTCGCAGTGCAGGTCGACGGGCTCTTCACCCCTTTTTTGAACTGTAACGCCATCAACAATAATCTGTCCGTCTTCTCGGTGTCGTAGTAGATCCGTCACGTTCGTATCGCTTTGTATAGTGACCAGGTCCTGATTTTCGGCGTATCGACGAAAAACGGTTTCCATCGTCGCGCGGCGACACATCAACAGCCACATCTTTTCATCGCCGGGTTCAGGCTGATAGTTCTTTGCCATCTCAGGCGACAGCATGTCCTCAAACGAAACCTTGCGCGCACCGGCGGCAAAAAAATCCTCCATCAAGCCGGGGAAACTTTCTTGTAGCAGGTTGCTCATGACCGCAAGGAATGCGTGCGGATGACGAAACTGGGCCGCACCGCGGCGGTTCCATTCAAAGAACGCCTGATCCGCACCACCGGTTGGGGGCGGTGCATCGCGCTCTAAAATCGTGACTGGCAAGCCATCTTTGGCTAATGCTAGTGCCGTGCAAAGCCCGGTAATGCCTGCGCCGACGACAACAACTTTTGGTTTCGTATTGTTCATTTATTTGACTGCCTCCAAAAATTTGAGAATGCCGCGGTTCACAGCCTCCGGTGCTTCCTGTTGTGTCCAGTGACCGGCGCCTGGTATCAGTTCGTTGAGTAGCAAATTAGGGACACGTTCGGGTAGGGCTTGCAACGCTTCAGCCGCCATCATGATGACACCGTCTTTGTCGCCCGCCATGAACATCGCCGGTTGCGAAATAGTGTTCGGCGCGCCGGCTGTCTTTTGCCAAGTCAAATCATGATTGCGATAGTAGTTAACGGGTCCGCGAAAACCACTGCGCTCAAATTCAGCCGTGTAAAAGGCCAGATCAGCGTTCGAGCACCATGCACCCATTTTTTCAGGCTCCGGCAGAGCAGACAGTAAATCTGAATCCGGTCCCTGTGGCGTGAGTGTGGTTAAGTCAAAGTCGCCGGATGCCATGTGGTAAAACTTTTTCAACGAAACACGTACATCCGCTTCAAGTTCAGCCTCAGCAACGCCCGGTTCTTGAAAATACAGTTGATAGAAAAACATGCCTTCGAACATTTTCTGCATTTGTGCCAGCGGTGCAACATCGCCTCGCGGCGTGAAGGGTACGGACAAAGCGCCGACGGCGGTGACTTTGTCGGGATGGTGAAGCGCACAACTCCATGCGGTGGGCGCGCCCCAATCATGGCCTATCACGATGGCTGTCTCATAACCGAGTGCGGCAATCAGGCCAATAATGTCGTTCACCACCTCAACCTGATTATAGGCAGTAATATCGTTAGGCTTGTCGCTCTCACCGTAGCCACGCATATCAGGTGCCACCGCTTTGTAACCGGCGTTGGCCAAGGGTTTAAATTGATGCCGCCAAGAGTACCAGGACTCTGGAAATCCATGCAGCATTAGAACCAGTGGACCTTCACCCGCTTCTGCAATATTCAGTTCTATGCCATTGGTGGCAATGCGTCGCGTATTAATCATTTATGGTCGACCGCCAACGATTTCACCGCGACGTTCATCGGTGTAGCCGCCTTGCTGCGTGTAAGCGACGGCGCCGCCAATAATGACCGTCTCAACACCAACGCTGTCACGCACGTAACGATGACCGTCACCGGGTACATCCTGCACGTAGTACTCAGGACCTCGGTCAATCAAATCCGCATCAAAAATGGTCACGTCAGCGATATAGCCAGACTTCAGCAGGCCACGATCAGCAATCGCCCAGATGTCCGCCGTGTCTGACGTGATCTTCTTGACTGCCTCTTCAATCGACATCGAGTGGTTATCCCTGACAAACCGGCTGAACAAATAGCCTGTGTCGCCGTAAGTGGAAAATGACAGGATGTGAGCGCCACCATCACTGGCACCAATCATCACGTGAGGGTGGCGTAACAAGCTACCAACCTTCTCGTCGTTGTTGTGACCCATGTCAGCCGATAGGAAGTGAGCATCGAGATCTTCCTCTAAGGACAAATCAATCATTACGTTCAATGCATCGGTGCCGCGTAGTTCTGCGATTTCTGCCAGATTCTTGCCGACATACTGCTGATTCGCCTCGGTCTTGACCTGACGCAAAATTAACCGCTGCCATAAGCCCATCATGTTGCTGGCCTCCGCTACCAATTGCTTGCGTTGTGCCTCATCGCGAAATGCAGCCATGATGGTCTCCGGCGTGCCAAAACGCATAACGGCGTACCAAGTACGTAGACGTATAAACAGCAGACTAGGCACTGAGAACGTGAAGCTGATATCAATTGGCCTTGTCTGTACCTGAGGCCAGACTCTTGCCCCTGCCTCGTTTTGTTCTACAACTCGAGCGATGGCCTGATCGACACCGGCAAAGTTGTCATTGTTGACAAACAACGGCGACAGCGTGGTGGTGATTTTGTGTTTGCGGCTAATGTCAGCTAACTGATCAATTCGCGCCACGGTGATATCGTTATCGTAAAATTCATGAACGGCTTGCAGTATGCGATTGTGTTGTCCCAACACAGCGCATAATGCATCAAGTTCGGCCGCATCAGCATAGCGGCTCGGCACTGGCTGAAGTGTTTCGTCCATATCAATGAAGCTGGTTGAAAGGCCGATCGCGCCTGCGTCTAGGCACTCTTTCAAAAGCGCTTGCATGGCTTGAGTCTCTTGCGCTGTGGCCGTGCGATGCATCGATTCGTTACCCATGACCCACAGGCGTAAGACACTGTGGCCGACTAATGGCGCGACGTTAATGGTCAGGTCTTTCTTAATACGCGTCACAAACTCTTCAAAGGTTTCCCAATCCCAAACAACACCTTCTTCGAAGGCTTTAAATGGCATCTCTTCGATTTGGTTAAACATGCCAACCAACTTCATACGGTGGTCTGCTTTAAGCGGTGCCAGTGACAGAGAACAATTGCCGGGCACAATCGTCGTGACGCCATGCTCGATGGCCGGCTTGGCCGCACCGTCCCACAACAACTGCGCATCAAAGTGCGTGTGCGGATCGATGAACCCTGGCGACACAATTTTACCGCGTGCATCAATTTCAGTTGTCCCCGTATCAGCAACATTGCCGACTCTCACAATGCGACCATCATTGATCGCAATATCCCCTAAATACGATGGCAAACCGCTGCCATCAACAATGTTTCCGTTTCTGATTACTAAATCCATCATTAAACTCCTGGCCAACCGGCCACTTCAATATCGGCTATAAGAAACCTGTAATGCGTGCCGCACTTTTTCCCAACCATGCCCAATTAAATCATCGGCTGTGTCGGCGGTGCACGCTGTCATTAGTGCTTCACTGGCATAACGGTCAAGTGGCACTTGCGTGATACCGCCGTTGCTGTAGCGAATATCCACAATAAGCTCAGCATCACCTTCGTGGGCGGCGCTAAGCTTGACGGCAATTATTTTTGCGCCAGTCATCAGGCGAGTGGTGGCTCTATGAATAAAATATCACTGGGCAATATAGGGTTGCCTGCTCGTGGCGAGTCGGCAGGCGCAGGGGGCCGGGCAAAAACATGCAGATTCCAGCTCTGCAGGTTGGCGATGCTCTCTTCGGTGTTTGTGCTGTCTAACTCACGGGCAGCGATAGACGCCCAGGTATCTTGTGCAGATGGAAAAATTGATTTGCGTACTGTGTTCATCCCAATGCCTCTTTTATATGCTTGTTGTTATCTAGGTTTTTGTTCGTGCTGGCGTGTATGGCCGCCCTCGCGCCGGTCTCAGGTAACGCGTCCTGAAAACTGAGGACCTGAACCATTAGTGCGTCGCGTACGTCAGCCGTTGCTGCCGCAGCAAGGGCCATGCTCATGCCGTATTTGGCCCGATTCGAAAGATCGCCAAGTTCGATATCACCGCTGGCCCATGCCTGTATCCAGCCATAAAACTGGTGTCCTAAGGTAAGTGCAAAAGAATCCGCATTGATGCGGTGATTGATGTCGCCGCGTTGGATGGCATCACGGATAAAATCCCGCAGCAAACCATGCCGGGGCAAACCGAAGTGTGATGCTAATGCCTTGTCTGACGCCGCCTGAATAGCAAGTGCACCTTTTTTGTAGTAGCCGGGGTCGGCCGCAAACAACTCAACGGTCACATCAACCATGCGGAAAAAGATGTCGAGTCCAACGGCGGGTTTTGCTGTCAGTGCCGACGTGAAGTTATCAAAGTCAGTATCCATGACGGCGGCAATGACGGCTTGTTTAGAGCCAAACAAACTATAAGGGGTTGCGCTGCTGACGCCAGCAACGTCGGCGAGGGTGCGCATCGAAAAATCGGAAGTGGACCGCGCTTGCATCAAGCGCCGTGCTGAATCGACAATCAGCTTACGCTTCTCGTCACGGTTGTCTTGCCGCTTTCCCATGTCTGAGCCGAATTTGGTGAGGACAGATAGACTAAGTTAAATTAAGACGCGTTTCAACAAGGCTAAGACATGTTTTAGTAATTAGCGAGTGAGAGTAGGGTGGCCGAGAAAATCTTTTCACTTGTTTATAAGAGTGTGCGTTAGATCTCTGTTCGCATTGATGCTGATATTTAAGTGCTAATCGTCGACAACCAAGACGAATTCAGCGGAGCATATACTGTGGCCCTACTCTGTCTCCGCGCTTTATGGGTATATTCACGCAAGCAGCTTTCGGCAAGGTTATCTGCGATGGAATCATCTTGGTAGCCTACACGACGCCATGTTTTTTTGTAGATTAGAACCGCTTTATCTCAGGTGGCTCACCGGTCGAGCCTTTTGTGACGCCGGCAACATGGGAGTTTCTGCCGGATGTTTTAGGGAATTTTCGAGACAGCTCTGGCCCTGCCGCGGTGAGTCCGCCATCGACGACGATCTCTTCACCGGTAACAAATTCAGAATCATCGCTAGCCAGGAACATGGCGGCACCAGCGATATGCTCGCCTCGACCGTAATCGGGCCAGGGTTGTGATTTTGCGAAGTTGGCTTTGGTGGCTTCTGGCCGACCGCCATCGGCGAGTGGCGTGACAATGAAGCCGGGACAGATAGCGTTGACTTTAATTTTGTCAGCGGCGAGTTCAACGGCGGACGAGCGTGTCAGTGAAATCACGGCCGCTTTCGCTGCAGAGTAAACCAGTGGCCCTGCGTCGCCGCTAAGCCCAGCAATCGATGCGGTATTGATGATTGAGCCACCGTTGCCGGCGGCGCGCATGGCGATCGCCGCGTGTTTGATACCTAAAAATACGCCCTTTGCTAGCACATCAAAGGTGTAGTCCCATGACTCAACGGTTGTTTCTGTTAGGGGACCAATAGCGCCGCCAACACCGGCGTTGTTAAACATGATATCAAGCTTGCCGAATTTATGAAGCGTGTGATCAATCAACTTGGCGATATCGGCTTCGTTAGCAACATCGGTACGAACAAATGCGATTTGATCAGCAAAGCCGTTAGCCGCGGCTGCTGCGATAGCTGCCTGTCCGGTATCTTCATTGAAATCAGCGATGACGACACTCGCACCTTCTTCCAAAAAACGGTTGACGCTGGCGAGCCCCATACCACTTGCACCGCCTGTGATGATTGCAACTCTGTTCGCTAGTCTCATGCTGCTTGCCTCTTTTTAACGGAGAGTATTTGATTTAGTCTGTGTTTATACCACGGACTTGAATCAGAAACGCCACCTTGGGTTTGCATTAAGTATAGATATTCTTATAACTTAGGTGATATATCTTTGTGTGCCAGTATTAATCAGGCTGATACATTAGGTGCGTTAACGATATCAAAACTACACGCAGGAACATCGCATGACAATTCATCCCCTGGA
>OLHY01000319.1_pt1 | contig 16307 bp, 9 predicted proteins | sample 1609411 | NCBI WGS metagenome assembly OLHY01 (sample SAMN05416817, study PRJEB24817) | seawater metagenome | isolation source: Sea water | place: Canada:Atlantic | collected 2013-07
GTACAGAAAACGGTGCCGTAGCCGCTTTGACCACAATATTAGTCAGCACCTTCAAGATCATGCCACTGACACTAAAACTGGGATCATCCAGATCCCCGGACATTTTCACCGGCAGGGTAATTTCACCGGAACGACTGCGCAGAACAGACAAGCCCAGTTTCACCGGCGCTCTCACCGCGTTCTCACTGGCGACTTTTTCACCCAAATAAAACTGATCCGCAAGAATATCGGCAGCGCTATTGAGGTGATTTTTCTCAACGCTGACCTCGGTATCCACCCCCAACTGCCCCTTCTCTACCAAGTATCCCAAGTACAGGCCGGTGTAAGGCGAAAGGCTCGTCATTTCATAGTTATGCAGAGACACCTGCATGTCCGTGGAGAACGGCTCCGAAGACAGCCGGCCCTTAACAGAGAAGGGCGCATACCGATCAACTTGCGCACTCAGATTCACGTTGGCAGTGCGCCCAGAACGGGTATCCAAGTTACTCACCGTGCCCGCCAGTTGATATAGCCCAATGCGAAAATGGGGGCTCAGCGATAAATCTTCATGGCGCACTTGGCTGCCCACTAAACGGAGTTTATCTACCGTTACCTGCCAGGGCTTGGACGATGACGATGCAGAAGGAGAACCGCCCGAGGACGCCGGCGCCGGCATACCGGCCTGGATGCGCGATGCCACATCGCGGCCTTGAGCATCCACCCGGTGCAGCATATCTATACCGGTGAGCAGGATCTCTCCCACGCGAACCTGCTGGGTTGCGGTCGCCAATGACACATTTTTAACCTGCCCTTTATTCACCTTAATCAAGGGACGGCCGCCCTCCTGCAGGTTAAGGTTAATCACGCCAGCACTGCCATTCACCGTAATATCTGGCGTGTCACCTTTCACCGTGGACTGCAAATCCACGCTAAGCTGCCCACTGGTCATTTTCAGTGGTGCCTCGCGCTCCAGCCACGGGGACAACGGCGCCAAGGGCAAAGCAGTCAACGCCCCCTTCGCACTGATCGACAACGGCGCCAATTGACCCTCACCGGAATGAGTCAACGAGCCTTGCTCCTGAAGGGTTGCCTTGCCTTGCCAGGTAAACGTGGCCTCTTCACCTATAATAAGGTTGCTCAGGGTCAGGCCACCGTCGGTAAGCGTCATTGTTTGCGCCGGGTTCAGGGTCCGGTCCGTGAGGCGCAAGGTATTCCCTTCTATTGCCAAATTATCCAGCCGAGTAACCCAGACCGTCTCAGCCTCGGCAATACGCTCAGCCGCCTCTTGGGCCTTTTCTTTCACATCTTGCTTGCGTTGCTCCGCCTCTTGCGGATCCACTGGCAGGAACAATGTGGCGAGATCCAACCCATCTTCCGCCAGTACCGCATTCACTTGAGGCTGCTCCAAGGCAACGTTAGGCAGCTGTATCTCTTTCTTGGCGCTATCCACGGAAATACCTGTCACGGTCAACGCTGGCACCTCAACGCTCGGCGCTTGCTCACCAGGCTTCTGGATCTGCAAATCCCGCAATGTGAGCTCACCATTATTGACCATCACCCGCGGCCCCTGTTCAGTACTGAACAGGTAGTCCGTTTGCAAATCCAGTTCGCCGGAGGGCACCGTGAATCTCACCTCGCCCTCGGCCAGTTTAGCCAGCGACACCAGGTCAACTTTTTCTATGCTTAGATGGCCATGGGCCAGAAACGGTGAAAACGCAAAATGGCCATTCCAATCAAAAGCGCCACCCTCTGGCCCCTCTAAATGAATAGCGTAACCATTCTGGTCTTCCCCTTTTGCAACCGTGGAAAAGTTTGTCACCGTGAACGCCACAGGCAAAATTAGCTGGTGGGGTTCCTTGCCCGTAGCTTCGGTATAACGCAGTTCTCCGTGACTGAGCGACAACTCATCTACGGAGATGTTCGGCAACGACGACTCCGCATCAGAGACGGGTTCCACTTTTGGGTCACTGTCTGCCTGTTGCGTTTCCATATGGGCGATGATGTCGTCGAAATTAAAAACCGACCCAGGGTTACGCTGAGCTCTAACGTTCAGCCCCTCAACACCGATTTGCTTGAAATGCCAGCGCCAACGGAACAACGACGAAACCTCGAAATTCACATAAAGCTGGTTAAAACCCAATAAGACTTGCGTTTGCTCATCGTTGATAGCGAAACCGTTCACCGTGGCACTCAACGCCAGCGGATTAATTTTTACCTCGCTAATCACCACCTCACGGCCAGTCAATTCAGCAAGGGCATCTCGGGCGTTATCGCGCACCAAGCCGGGAGCAACAAAAAAGCCCAGCAACACGTACAATAAATAGAAGCCAGCCAGAATCACCAACGCTTTGGTCTTCCAGCTGCTGCCCTTCAACGCCTGTGTAACTTTCACGCCGTTCTCTCCGCTGAGATTAAAATTTTGACACTATGGTAACAGTTGGGCCGGGCAATGGCGCCCCAAACCCATTGCTACACCGCCGCGGCTGTGGAGAATGAGCTCATTGATTTCAGGAGCCCGTCCCATGAGTAATAACTACCTGCTAAACCTGTACGAAAAAGCCTTAAAACTGCCGGCCGGGCGCAAGATTTTCTCTATGGTATTCAGCCGAAAAGCCCCTTACTTCGCGACCATCACCCCGACCATCGCTGAACTGCGCCCTAATTTCTGCAAGGTCACATTCAAGAAGCGTAAAGGGGTGGAAAACCACATCCAAACCGTTCACGTCATCGCTATCTGCAATGCGATGGAGTGCGCCATGGGCGCCATGGCGGAAGCCTCTGTACCCAAGCATTTACGGTGGATTCCCAAAGGCATGGACGTGACCTACACCGCCAAAGCCACCACCGACATCACCGCCACCGCCGAAGCCAACCCGGAAGACTGGAAACCCGGCAACCTGCCTGTCACGGTTAAAGCCACACGGGACGATGGCACCGTAGTGGTAGAAGGCACCATTAATCTGTGGATCAGTGAAAAATCACAGAAGTAAAACCGCCCAGAGAACCGCTGAATACAGCGCAGGAAAAAGAGAAAACCCCGATAGTCATGGTACAACCAGGCCGGCAAACGCATCACCTGCCTGACACAACATCAGGTTTAGGGCGGGCCGCCTAACGCTTAATGGCAGGCACGCCCTTCAGCATAAACGCCGCCGACGCCCTCGCGGATTCTTGAATCAAATCCTGCTGTTTTAACCCACTGCGTTTGAGCGGTTTAAAATCATGATCCCCAACCGGCAGCCAGTGCATGTGCACCTGCTCTGACAAACCATAGCCTGCCACCTCATCCGGCTTACCAAAGGGGTCCCGCTCGCCCTGGCAAATCAACATAGGCACCGCCAGATCTGGCAGATGGGCAATCCGTGTTTTCTCGGGTTTGCCAACCGGATGAAAAGGATACCCCAGCGCAACCACGCCATCGATATCCGCACCCTCGGCTGCCAGCATAGAAGCCATTCGCCCCCCCATGGACTTGCCACCGATCCACAGTGGTAGTGATTCATTAACCGCACCACACAACTCACCGGCCAAGGAGTGTGCTTGCTCAACGCGCGCGGCAAAGGCGCTCAGCAGTTTGGGTGCTCGGTCCGGTGGAAATTGGCGCTGTTCGTAGCGCCGCCGTTGCATATACGGGAATTCAAAACGCAGCACGGCCACGGACTGTGAAGCCAACGCCGCAGCCATAGCATTCATAAAATCACTGTCCATGGCGGCCCCAGCCCCATGTGCCAGCAGCAGCAATGCTAGCGGCTCCTGCGCCGCGTCATACAAACAATCCGTGCCCAACCACTCACTCATAAGCAGGCCTTACCGTCATAGCGCAGCCTGCAACGCACGTAACTGGCTTCGTAGGGCATCAGCGAACACCACCTGAAATACATCCAGCGGTGGAGCGTCAATCACGGCAGCTACAACCGGCGCAGGCTGACTCACCGCCCAACAACCGATTACCGACTGTTGGGTTTGCATCAGGAAACGAATTGCTTGATCCCCCTCCAAACCAAATTCATTCTCTAACCGTCCGGCTAAATGGACAAACTGGGCCAATAAGGCCTGCTTGAACTCCCGTGCCTGGGGTTCATCCAAATTGTGCTCCAACACGGTATGCAGAATAGAGGTTAAGCGGCAAAATAAAGGCCGCCCGATTAACAACTCACTGATTGCCGCCCACAGCGGCTCCCCCTGAGCTAATGGCGCCACCACCATATCATCCAGCTCATTTAGATAGAGCGCCAAAAAAAGGGCTTCTTTGGAGGGGAAATACCGGTATAGCGCAGCTTTGGTAACACCGGACTGGCGAGCAATCGCCGCCAAACTAATGGCGTCGAACCGTTGTTCAGCAAAGAACATCGCCGCCGCCTCAAGAATTTGTGCACGCCGCTCCGCTTTCTGTTCCGGGGAGCGGGCACGTTGAAAGGGACAAGAATTCACGCCTGTAACAATCCAGCCAGTCGGTGCTTAATCATACGGCGTGCGAGCTTGCCGAGCCAGACCATCAGCACGTTGCTTAACCGGGGAAGCATGATGGTGCGATAGCGCCCGGCCAACGCCTTACTAACCCCGCATCGGTTCGCATGGTATACGCCTTGAAGAGCAAGGAATGAGCCGCTCTGGAACGCCGTAATAGACGCCACATTGATGAGGAAAACACCCCTCCCTGCCGACTTCCACACCTTGATTAACCGCATTCAATTGCGGCACCAACCGCCAAGTCAAATCCATCAACACAGTCACCGTTACCTGAACCATATCGAGCCCGTACTACAGCGCCGGCTCGCAAAATTTACCAATCGCTGAAATACGCCTTTTGACTAAACCCATCGGAAAAATAAAGAACCCTAGCCAACTAAACCGTGCCCCACAGGCTCAACTGCCCATGGGGCCCCGGCGGCACAAACCCACTGGTATCCAGCGACAGCGATTCGCGCGCGGCCAGCCCAGCACTGCGACAGGCGGAATCAAAACGCTGACGGAGTAAGTGTGACCAAGCACCTTGCCCACTCTGACGGTGATGCCAACGGCTATCGTAAATCGCTCCGCCGTGTAGATCCCGCATCACGGACATGACCTTATCCGCACGGTCTGGATAGTGCTCCTCTAGCCATTGCTGCCACAACGGCCCCACTTCGTGGGGCAAGCGCAGCACCACATAGCTCGCCTGCTGGGCACCGGCCATGGCCACCTGATGAACAATATCTTCCAGTTCGTGATCATTAATAAAAGGAATCACCGGCGCCACCAATACCGTCACCGGTACGCCGGCTCGGCTCAGTTCGCGCACCACTTTAAGTCGTTCCTTTCCCCCGCTGGCGCGAGGCTCCAGCTGGCCCTTAAGGCGGTTATCCAACGTGGTAACCGAGACAGCGACGCAAGCACGCCCTGCCCGCGCCATGGGCGCAATCAAGTCTAAATCTCGCAGCACTAAGGTGCTTTTGGTAATCAGGCTGAAAGGGTGCTGACAATCCACCAGCACCTGCATCAACTCGCGCGTAATGCGTCGCTCACGCTCAATGGGCTGGTAAGGGTCGGTCACGGAACCCAGTACAATCGGCCGGCAACGGTAGCTTGCCTTACGCAAACTATCGCGCAGCACTTCGGGGGCATTGTCCTTACAGAAAATTTCGCTCTCAAAATCCTGGCCGGGGGATAGGTCCACATAGGCATGATTGGGACGCGCATAGCAGTAGATGCAACCGTGCTCACACCCCCGATAAGGGTTGATACTCTGCTCAAAAGGCAGGTCCGGGCTGCGGTTGGTCATGATAATGCTGCTGGCTTTCTCACGGTGATAGCGAGTGGGCCGATTCACAGGCGGACTATTAGATTCAGAATGACTGACGGCAAAACGCCCTGGTCGCTGGCTGAGGGTTCCCCTATTCATTGCACGCATACACTTCACCTCTGCATGTACTGTCTTTTTGTACAGTATATGCAGAGGCCTACCAACTCAAGTGCAATCCGTGCGTTCCTCGACAAAAGGCCTACAAACTGCGCAACTTACGCAGCTCGCGCACACCCACCGCCAGCGTCATAAAGTCGTAGGGGCCTTCCGCTTGCAGGCTTTGCAAGCGATGTACGCCAAAGGCTACTTTTTGGCGCGACTTCTCCTCCCAAGCAGCAAATCTTGCCGCCGCTGTCTCGCCTGCGCACTCCAGTACTTTAGCGGCCACTTGCCGATGCAAACGGTAAGAGTCTTCTCGTAGATTAGCCCGGGCCAAGGCTTGCCAGCGATCCTGAACAGACAGATCGATAATCGATGACAATAGCCACAAAATATGCAGTTTATCGCCGACGAAGAAGTACACTTGCGCTGCAAGTTTCAACGGCACCTGAGCCTGAGAGGCAAGCTCTACAATATCCAGAGCACAGCCTAGCACCATGGTATTGGCTAGCATTTTCGCTTCTTTCTCGGGCACGCCATCGTCTTTCATGCCCTCCACAGCCTGATCCCATTCCTGCCGGTAACTGCCCGGCAGCACCTCGGGCAACATACTTTCCAGTTCAGCAATGGCCTGCCGGTAACGGGCCACAGCTTCCGCCACCGGACGGCGCCCCCACTTGTAATGAATCAGCCAAGTGGTCACGTGCTTCATCAGCCCGATTACGCGACCATAAAGCCGTAATTGCACCTGACTATCCACCCGCCCATCCAGCTCATCCACCGGCGCCCAATAAAGGTCCCCGTCAAAAACGGCATGAGCCATGACATAGGCCTTCACCAGCCGATGCAATGACAAACCATGCTCATCTGCGTAACGATGAACAAAAGCAAAGCCCACGCGATTAACCACTGCATTAGCCAGCACGGTGGCGATCAACTCCCGGCGCAAACCGTGATTAAGAAGATCATCACCAAACGACTCCACCAGTTCCCGCGGGAAGTAATGCAGCACATCTTGATCAAAAAAGGCATCGTCAGGCACATCCGATGCTAGCAAGGCATCGAACAAGGCATTCTTCGTATAGGACAACAGCACCGACAGCTCCGGGCGAGTCAGCCCTTTACCTCGGGTACGGCGCTCACTTAACCCTTCATCATCTGGCAAAAATTCCACCGCACGCACCAGCATCACCTGGCGCTCTAGTGTCCGCAGATGGTTAGCATGTTCATCCAGCCGCGACGCAGCGTTATATTCCAACAGGCTGAGCGCCAAGCTTTGCACGTAATTGTCACGCAATACGGCATCGGCTACATCGTCGGTCATGCGCACCAGTAAAGGGTCGCGGGTATCCCGATCCAGGCGCCCATCGCGCAGACGCTGGTTCAATGGAATCTTGATATTCACTTCCCGATCCGAGCTGTGCACGCCGGCGGAATTATCGATGGCGTCGGTATTAATGCGGCCACCTTTGAGAGCAAACTCAATACGGCCCAGCTGAGTGAGCCCCAGGTTGCCACCCTCACCCACAACCTGGCAGCGTAGATCCTTGCCGTTTATACGAATGGCATCGTTGGCTCTGTCGCCCACTTGGCCATGGCTTTCATTACTACCCTTCACATAAGTGCCGATACCGCCATTCCAGAGCAGCTCCACCGGCGCCTTGAGAATCGCCGTAATCAATTCCGCAGGCGTCAGCGTGCGCTCAGTAATCCCCAACGCCTCGCAAGCCCGCTCACTGAGCTCAATACTCTTGGCACGGCGCGACCAGACGCCCCCCCCTTCAGACATAGCCTCGCGATCGAAGTCATCCCAAGTGGCACCTTTGGTTGTAAACAGGCGTTGTCGTTCGACAAAAGTAGCGGCCGGGTCCGGGCTTGGGTCGATGAAAATATGCAGGTGATTGAACGCGGCAACTAGCTGAATCTGGTCTGATAGCAACATACCGTTGCCGAACACGTCCCCACCCATGTCACCAATGCCAACCACAGTGAAAGGCTCAGCCTGAATATCCTTGCCCTGTTCGCGAAAGTGGCGTTTTACGCTTTCCCAAGCACCGCGAGCAGTAATACCCATTTGCTTGTGGTCGTAACCCGCACTGCCACCTGAAGCAAACGCATCGCCCAGCCAGAAACCGTAATCGTCAGCCAGGCCATTGGCGATATCCGAGAACGTCGCAGTGCCTTTATCTGCGGCCACCACCAAATAGGGGTCATCTACGTCATGACGAACCACCTGATTCGGCGCCACGATCGTATCGCCCTCGCGGTTGTCGGTGATATCCAGAAGCCCGCGAATGAAATCTTTGTAACAGGCGATGCCTTGCTGCTGCCACGCCTCCCGGTCACTGGGCGTGCCGCCTTTCACTACAAAGCCACCCTTGGCACCCACCGGCACGATAATAGCGTTCTTAACCATCTGAGCTTTGACTAGGCCCAGCACTTCGGTGCGGAAATCCTCACGGCGGTCGGACCAACGCAGGCCGCCACGGGCCACAGGCCCACCACGCAAATGAATACCTTCCATGGTGGGCGAATAGACAAAGGTTTCGTACATAGGCAGCGGTGGCGGCAACTCGGAAACTTTCGTTGGGTCGAGCTTGAGGCTGACATAAGATTTGTCGTTGCCTCCTGCCGTTCGCTGATAGAAGTTAGTACGCAGCCCTGCTCTCACCACGCTCAAAAACGCCCGCAATACTCGGTCTGCATCCAGTGAAACTACGCTGTCCAGTTCTTGGGCCAAGCTCTGTGACAGTTTCACTCCTTCATGCTCACGGCGACTATCGCTTAACTGCGGGTCAAAACGGTTCTCAAAAAGCTGCACCAATAAATGGGCAATGCGTGCATGTTCCGCCAGTAACTCCTCCATGTAATTTTGAGAGAAGGGTAATCCTGTTTGAATCAGGTATTTTGTCAGCGTACGCAAACACACCACTTGGCGGGCATTTAGCCCTGCCAGCAACACCAGTCGATTAAGACCGTCATTTTCGGTATCGCCATTCCAACATTGCAGAAAAGCCTGTTCGAAATAACGTTTCTGTTGCACCGGCCCCAAACAGCAGTCCCCGTTGACTTGCACATCAAAAACCTGAATCCAGCGGGGCTCACCGCCGCGAGGAGTCACCTGGGTGGGGTTCTGGCGCACGACTCGCAGGCCAAAATTCTCCAGCGCCGGCAGCACAGCGGATAATTCAATGGGATTATTCAAACTGTACAGGCGCAAACTGGTTGGACACGCCGCACCATCCGCATCGGAAACAGTCAAACAGGGCAACACAGGCTGGTCCGCTCTCAGCTGAATCAAGTACTGCAAGTCTGCGGCAGCTTCCACAGCGCTGTAGGCTTCCCGATAACTTAAAGGAAAGGCTTCTCTATACTGCAACGCCAACGTAGCACCGTCACCGGCCCGGGGGCCCATCTCCTCGCACTCGTCATTCTGGTCACTGGTTTTGCGTAACACTTCCCCTAGCTGATCAGACCAAGAGCGGGTGATCTCGATCAACCGCTCCTCTACCTGGTTATCGTTCATTGCCAGCTGCATGCCCTGAGGGATGCGCACAATACAATGAATCCGAGCCAGCCCTTCACGGAGAAAATCCACCGTACGTTCCACCGAGCGGCCATTACACAATGTCATCAGCTCAGCCGTCACCTTGTCGCGCAGTTCCGGGGAATAACGCTCGCGGCTTAGGTAAATCATGCAGGAATAAAAACGTCCGTAACGGTCTCGACGCACGAAAACCCGCAAATGGTGACGATCACGCAGGGCACGAATACCCATGCAAATGTCATACAGCTCTTGCTCGCTACACTGAAATAATTCATCACGGGGCAGTTGGTAAATAATGTCGCGCAGGTGCTTGCCGGAGTGCGAGCGACCTGGCAAACGAGAACGCTCCAGCACGTAATTCACCTTGCGGCGAATCAATGGAATATCCCGGGGCCGGTTGATATAGGCATCAAGGGAAAGCAAACCGATATAGCGGTCGGTGCCTTCAACGCAACCGTCTGCAGCCAAACGTTTTACCGAAACCACATCCATGTAGTGAGGATGATGAATATGCGAACGCACATTGGCTTTGGTGACAACCACTAGGCGACCATGGCGGATGTATTTGGCCATTTCTTCATTCGGTGCAATAAATTCATCCGCATTGGCATAGGGGCTATTCGGGCGGGCCAGACCAAGCCCTGCAGCATTATCCAGGTGCAACTGGATGCCCCCCTCCATATCTTTTGCTTCAGAGCGGGCATAACCAAGAAAGGTAAAGTGCTCTTCAGACAACCATTCAATAAACTCTTTTGCTTCCTGTAGCTCCTGTTGGTCTCGATTAGGATAACTGGCCGATAAATTAGCCTGGGTCGCGCTAAGGTTATTGAGCATGGGCTCGAAATCTTCCACCACCACACGCAAGTCATCGAGCACACGTTCAAGAATAGCCTGCAAGTTGGCGTAATCCTTATCCTCGCCCAGCGGTTCGAATTCCACATAGATCATGGATTCAGCGGGCTGCTCACCGTCACCGACACCAACCACCTGGGTGAGATGCCCATGGGCATCGCGGCGCATCTGAATCACCGGATGCACAGTCCAGTCAATAGCCGTACCCGCATCACGCACGGCCATAGCCACGGAATCCACCAAGAACGGCACATCATCGGTAACAGTGCGTAGTGCAGCAAGCCCACCGGGGTGGCAAGGGGGTTTCAAGTGGATAAGGGTTTCGCCGGGGTGGCGTTGGAGTGTCATCAACCAGTGCTGCTGGGCGATTTGAAAAAGCGCCTCAGGGGAGCGAGCGGTCAGTGCAGCAAGGCTGCTCATTTCATAATAGGCAGTGAGAAAACTGCGAAAAAGAGACTGTTGATCAGCGCCGATGTGAGCCGTCACCAGCCCTTCCAGCTGGGCCTGCAATAGCGCTTCGCGTTGAGCGACCTCATACTGCATCAAAACCTCCGGCGTCCTTATACTACGAAACGTATCGAGTAAAACCGAAGCACGTGGCCAACCACGACCTTCAAGCTCTCCTAGGCCCGCCGGGCACACGCACAGGCCTTTTCGCTCACTCTATACCCCCGGTAGCAATGAATGCCAGCCTGGCTTTTCATGTCGTAGAACCACGCTCAAGCTCTCCGCTCATTCTTTAAGGAATGCCAATCTGAGAGCGCCGTCATACTCGACAAACGCCCCGGCCTAATTAAACGAAACGGCGTGGCCGCCCGCTAATAGCGGCCACAGGGGCAGACGGCAAGGCCTAAAAGACCTTAGAAGAAAGGAGGAGAAAAGAGGCGAGAAACTACTGCATCGATTCCTGCTGCACTAACACCCATGGCGGCAGCACCACGGTCCACAGAGCTTTGTCTTCGGCGAACCAGGCTTGTGCCTGCTCATCGCTCACCTTGTCAACCTGCGTCTTGTCACGCCACAGAGCAATCAGTTCTGCCTGATCTTCTGAAAATGCCAGCGCGACCTCAATCAGATCTAACTCTGGCGCCACATAGATCGTCTGGCCACGGGCAAAGAAGGGCTGCAGCTCTTTCCAGCTAGCTTTTGCGGTTTCGTGGTTGAGTTTAGCTTTGAGGATTTCCCGCTGTTCTACTTGCTCAGACATGACCGACTCCTGCAATGAAGCGATGCATTATCGAGGTTCTGCTGCGGGCAATCAAAGGGAGAAAAAAAGACGCCCGCCATTTGGGGGTGGCGGACGTAAGCTGTACCGGGTCGAAATCGAACATCCGTGTTCCATCGCGTCCTTGCGAGATCCACTTTAGGCAAATCAGCCAACGCTAATAAGGTAAAAAAACGCCAATCCCTGTAAGCTTTTCGCCATATAACGCAAAGGGCAGGTATTTCTGCCCAACACAGCCTGCGTTACCACTCGATAGTTCGACTTGCCTCCGGTACTGCCCGGTTTCGGCGATCGAACAGAGCAAACTGAGCCCCCTTGTCATCAAATGACACCACCGAAAACGCATTGTTGCTGAAAACCTCCCCCGGCACGCTGACATGCCCTAAGGGCCGTCCCCAACCGCTATACAGCAACCCCGGCACCCGAATCATTGGACGATACCAACGAAACGCGAATAGCGCGGTGGGCCAAAACAACCCCGAACAGGTCCAACTGTGCACCTTCTTGCCCCCATTCAAGGTCAGGCTAGCGTACAGAGAGGCATGCACATCACCGCTGAGCACCACCAGTTTTTGGCTCGCGCTTTTTGCCATGGCCGACAACAAGCGCTGGCGCTGATGACGAAAGCCTTCCCAGGCATCCTTACCCTGAAAGGGACGGCGTTGTTCAGGAAACATAACAACGGAGGTCACCAAAACCTTGATGCGATCAGGATCACGATCTAGCCATTCGACAAACGCCTGCTCCTGCACCTCGCTGATCATCTTGCGCTGCCAGGGCCAGCGGCTTAGAACCCGCTCGGTACGCACATCCATCACAAAGAAATCCGCCGGGCCACGGGAAAAGGTATACCAGAATTTATCGGGATCGCGGTCCAAATAGGTGCCGGCCTGATTCAAGGGAGCAGCCGGAGAATGGGACGCTTGGTAAATCTGATAGGCCTTGATCGCAGCCGGATACTTGTTGGTCCACCGATCGGCATCCGCCTTGGCTGGCCAGTTATTCTCGATTTCATGATCATCAAGGATCATGTAGCTATTAGTTTCCCTTAGCAGTTTCGCCAAATGTGGCTGAGAAAAACTGGTCCGATAGAGAGAATCGAAATCATCAGGGGTGGTAGCGGCACCAATGCTATACAGGGCATCGGCATAGACCTGATCGCCACCGAAGAGCACAAAATCCAGATTGTGTTGCTCCGCCTGGGCCGACATTTCTGCAAAAATTTTGTCCGCGCGATCATCCTGAATAATGCCATCCAGCCCTACAAACCGGTAACAACAGGAACCGAACAGGAAGGTAGTCTGATTCGCCGTTGGCTGATGGGTAGAAAAGCGCCCCGTATCCACACCATGCCAATCCAACGGTGTCTGTTCTTCCGAGCGCACCCAACCTGCCTGATATTGATAGCAGGCCCCCGGTTTTAGCTTATTGATTACCACGACCCCGGACCCGTCAAAATTACCATTGAGGCGGAATCGTCGGGGTTCAGACCAACGTTCTTCGCCCAGCTCACGCCAACGCACCCGCCCCCACATGAATTTGTTCCCGGCTCCTAGCTCTCCTTTGGGCAATGCCCCGAAAAGACGCACATGAGACTCCCCGGACTCACCGGTAATAGGGCCAACCGAAAAACGGTTTACTATTGCTACCATGGGTTATTCTCCCGCTGCATTGAGCCCCCCGGCTCACGCTGCTAGCATCACTGAAAAGAGGTGAGATCCCCCCTTCATCCACTGATGGATATAGACACTTTGTTCAACGACTCGAAAGCCACCCTGTTGTTGCTTGTCGCTTTTTTATCAGTCTGTCTGTCCACACTGGCATCCGCCAATGGACCGGACACCCAGATTATTGGCGAACAACAAGAGCACCTACACCCTTATAAGGGCCTGTATTCCTTTTGTACGCCTGCGGATCAATCACCAGACATTACTGACATTCTTCAACGCCGAGACCTACCATGGCAACCTACCGGTGCCGGCGTACCGAATTTAGGCTTTATCAGGGATCATTGCTGGTTCCGTTTCTCAGTTCGCAACCTTAATCAGTTCCATAGTGCCTGGCAGCTGGAAATCGACTACGCCATGCTCGGCGAAATCGATGTTTACCAAATTGATGCCGGCGGTAATCTGGTTGCCCATTTCCAGGCAGGCATGGACCGTGACTTTTCAGTGCGCCCAGGCACCGCCCCCAAGCCAGCCTTCCCGCTTACCCTACCGGCCGGCACCGACAGCGACATCCTGCTCAAGGTTTCCTCTGCACACAGCATTCAGTTACCGCTGGAGTTGATGACGCAAGAAAACTACAACGCCTCCACGCAAACACAAAGCATAGTGCAAGGCATTTTCTTCGGCGGCATGCTGGTGATGATTCTTTATAACCTGTCGCTGTTCTTTTCCATCCGCGAAAAAGTCTACCTGCTATATGTATGCTGGTCCGCCGTTGTCACCCTGTTCATGGCAGTCCTGCATGGCTATGCCCAGCGTTATTTGTGGCCGCACTCTATCCTGATCAGCCAGTACATCATTCATTACCTGCTACCCTTAGTGGCACTGCTACCGCCTCTGCTTGCCCTGCATTTTTTATCATTACAGGAAAAATCCCCTCGCCTTGCCGTGTGGCTGCGGATCTTGATCGGCATAGGCACGATACTATTTCTAGCGACCCCCTTTACCAGCCGCACTTTCCTAATACCGATTTCCGCTAGTGCTATTTTGCTGATGGATTTCAGCATTTTTCTCATCGGCCTAATTCGCACCCGAGCCGGCGATCCGGACGCGCGTATTTTCACCCTGGCTTGGTTCTGCTTTATTGTCGGTGCGGCGACTATTGCGCTGAATAAATATGGCCTAATCCCGCGCAACATACTGACCGAAAACCTAATGCAAATCGGTGTTTTCTTGGAGGTCGTGCTGCTTTCACTGGCCTTAGCCCGGCGCATCAATCGCTTGAAAGAGGCCCACTCCAACTCCGTTCGCGACCGCGCCATCGCAGAAATGGAAGCGTTTAAGGCTGGGGCCAGAAACCACGCTAAAAGTGAATTTCTAGCGACGATGAGTCATGAAATTCGTACCCCCATGAACGGAATTATGGGCATGACTGATCTGTTGCGTCGCACCGACATGACCCAACAACAGGAGCAATATGTCGGCACCATCTACCAATCGACCCAGTCGCTGCTAAGAGTCATCAACGACATTCTTGATTACTCTAAAATTGAGTCCGGCAAACTCGAACTGGACTACCGCTCTATCGCGTTAGAAAACATCGTCGATGACTGTGTTCGCTTGTTTGCACTGCACTCCAGTGAAAAGGGCCTACCGCTCTATATCCACATTGATAGCCGCGTCCCTGAGCGCATCAAAACCGACCCCATTCGCCTCAAGCAAATCATTACTAATCTGCTCAGCAATGCCTTCAAGTGCACCGATCGGGGCCACATTGCCCTGCATGTAAACTTGAAACAACCCCCCAATAACAAGGGGGTATGCATGCTGATGATCGAAGTAGTCGATACAGGGATAGGTTTGGATGAAGGGCAGCAATCATCGCTGTTCCAAGCATTTACGGACCTGTCAGCCAAAACTAAACACAATGGTGCCGGCCTTGGGCTGGTAATCTGCAAACGGTTGATCGAACTACTAGGCGGGGAAATTGGTGTCTCCAGCTCCCTAGGCCGCGGCGCCACGTTCTGGATATCACTGCCCGTAGAGGTGGAAACTAATCAAAGAAAACCGGTTTTGGAAAATCGCAAGGCCGTCATTATTTCTAGTTCCGCACCACAACTACTCAGCCTGTCTCAGATGCTTAGCCGCTGGGGGGCTAAAACGTTGGAATATCGCAACGTCGCTGCGGCGCTGAACCCTGCCAACCCTAGCCAAGCCGTGGATTATCTTATCGCTGAATTGCCGGTCCTAGAAAACCCGCAAAACGTTGAGCAACTTCGTGCCCAATTCGATAACCCCGCGCTGATATTGCTGCACCCTACAGGTCAGCCTCTCAGTGACAATCTACCGGAAAATCTGCTGCTGATAGAAACGCCGTTTTCCTGCCAGGCACTCAAGCGCAGCCTGCTAACTGGCCCCGACGAAAACAGGGCCTTTACAGAAAAACGCGCGCCCTTAATCTGCCTGGACCAAGCCAATATACTCAAAGTAATCGTGGCGGAAGACAATGCGGTGAACCAGCTGGTGATCGACAGCATTCTCAAATCACTGGGTATTCATGCCACCCTGGTTAGTGATGGAGAGCAAGCCCTCGAGCTGGTGCGCAACCGGCCAAATCACTGGGATATCATATTCATGGATTGTGAAATGCCCATCATGGATGGCTATCAAGCCAGCCGGGAAATTCGAGCACTCGAAGCCGAACATGAAGCACAGCCCCATTGCTGGATCATCGCCCTGTCAGCCCATGCCACCGGGGACTATGTGCAAAAAGCCCGTGATGCCGGGGTAGACGATTACCTCAGTAAACCGGTTTCCCAGCAACAGGTGCGTGACGCCCTAAAACGCGGGCAGGTCCCCAAGGGCACTCGCTAATTGCCATACCTGCCTGAGAGACGAAAGCTAACCACAAGCGGTTCTCTCAGGCACGGTGATTCCCCCCACGCACACGAAACATACCTGCGATTGCCTGCCATTAAATGCCCACCGGCGCCCCTGTTCCCAGGGCCCAGGTTTCACCGCGAATATCACAGGATGAAAAACCCCGGCAGCACCCGTATCATAGGCCACCCATTTTTTGGAAATTGATGCCGTTCCCATGAGTGACACTCCCCGCAAGATACTGGTCACCAGTGCCCTTCCCTACGCCAATGGCCC
>OLHY01000320.1_pt1 | contig 16242 bp, 9 predicted proteins | sample 1609411 | NCBI WGS metagenome assembly OLHY01 (sample SAMN05416817, study PRJEB24817) | seawater metagenome | isolation source: Sea water | place: Canada:Atlantic | collected 2013-07
CGAGATTGCCTCTTGTCTCGTGGGCTCGGAGATGTGTATAAGAGACAGTAGTTAGACAGTTCGTTGGCGAAGATATTGTGGTTGTCGCCCTGGCCGCTGAGGGTATAAAGCGCTGACACGTTTTCCGAGCGCTTGCCGTCCACCAGCAGTTTCAGTGCCAGGCCGGGGGCGAAGCCACGGTCGGAGGGGTCGCCGGTGACGGACAGGCGTAGCAGGCCGTGGGCCGCGCCCTGGAACAGGCCGCTGTAGTCATGGCCCGCTACGGACTGGAACTGCACCTTGGCCAAAGCACCGCGCGGGTGAATCGGCTTGCTGTAGCCCGGGGGCGCCACGTCGGTGACATCCTGCACTTTCTTCCACAGTACCGAGTTGATCAGGCCGCCGATGTCGATGGGTTCGATGGCGGGCACTTCGCTTTCTTCGTAGCTGGTGCGCAGGGCGCCGTTGACCCACAGGTGGTCCTGTTTCGCCTGGGCGGACCAGTCCTGATAGTCGTCGGGCATGTTCAGACCCCAGGGTTTGAAGGCGTTGTTCATGCCTACCAGGCTGGTGGCCAGCGCCGGGAAGTGACGACGAATCACGTCCACCATGGTGTGATCTTCCACCCAGTCGATGCCGCCGGCGGTGTAGACCTCGTCGGTGTAGTCGGTGGTGAAGAAGCGGTCGGTCATCAGACGACGGGAGGCATTGAGGATGAATATCTGGAAGGAAGTCTCGCCGAAGCCGAAGCCTTCCGGACGAGTTTCTTCTGCCAGCTGCCCGACCAAGGTGTCGATCATTTCGATGTCGTTGTTGTAGAGAGACTTCAGATCCGCTAACAGCTGGGGATCGCTGGTGAGGTCCTCGAAACTGGTGATTGGCTTGAGGCCGATCTGGCGGCGGAATTCGTTGTAGCGCGGCACGCCACGTTCCCGGTCACGCAGTACGTCGATGGCGGCCATGTCGATGTCGCCGATCAGCGGCATGGACAGGTTACGCAGGAAATCCGGGTAGTTGTTCAGGGTCAGCGAGCCCGGATGGGTGATACCGAAGGAATACCACAGGCGATCCTGGCCCACGTCACCGAGCAGGTCTTCCGCATCGCCGTTGCGGGTGTCCTGGATGGGGATTTCCTGATCAACGATGTTGGAACCGATGTCGTACACCTTGATCTCGTCGCGCAGCAGCGGGTGCATGCGGTACACGGAGACGAACTCTTCGGTGAGTGTGTAGGGCACACCATAATTGTTTGGGGTACGCGAACCGACCAGGCCGGCCAGGGCGTGCTCGATGGAGCTGGTGGGGTTGTCGCCCAGGCCGGTGTCGATGCCAACCAGATCAAACAGGCTGCCCAGCTGGCCCAGATTGTTGTTGAGCACATCCAGGTCTTCCTGGAATTTGTCACGGGTGTCGCGATCACCGCCCAGGCCCCACCAGTTGGCGTACATGGCCCGCTCCAGCACCGGGTTGGCCAGAATCGCCGGGGTCCATTCCACGGTGTGGATCTTAGCCATCAGCGCGGAGTTGATCAGGCGCGCCTTGTCGAACAGCCACTGATCAGACTTGCCCGGGTTGTTGGCCTTGAGCATGTCAGCAATGGCGTTGTGCTCCAGGGTGAACAGGTGATGCATCATGCTCAGCCCCACCCACCAGTTTTCGTTGAAGCCGGTGATGGGTTTGCCGCTGAGGAATTCCGTGGGCAGGCGACCGTTGCCGTCCACTTTCAGCTTGCCGTCCACGAACGAGCGCACTTCGTCGTTGGTGTCCTTGTCGCTACCGTAGAGCTGGGAGCCATCCCACCAGTGGGTGTTGATGTTCTCGTAGGTGACGATGGATTCATCGCCGCTGACGTCCGGGTCCGGGCGGGTACGCTGCACAGACATGGTGCCATCGCCCAGCACATCGCCAGGCGGCAACGGGAATTCAATCGGGTTGGCCTCGGTGCGGGGACCGTGGTCGAACCAGTCGTGCACCATGAACTGAATCCAGGAGGTGGCGATAAAGTTCAGGGTGGTAGCAGGCTTGAAATCACCGCCACGGGACATGATCAGGTTACTGACTTCCCGGGGGTTGGGGGTCAGCAGGTTGCCACTGGCGTTTTCCGCATACACCGATGCCGGGTCTACGTTGCGGCCGAAGTTGGCGTGGGCGGAGCCTTCCGCCGGATTGTCGAGAATATTACAGGTGCCGTCTTCGGTACGGGCGGTGAGACTGCGTTCGTCACAGACAATGCTGGCATTCTTTTCGTCCCAGCTTTCCATGTCGAACATGTTGTTTTCGAGCAGGTCTTCCCGCTGCCCGGCCAGTACCAGCAACGCACCCATAACGCCCAGGGTGCCGAATTTGGTGAGGGCCGGCCAGGTAACCCAGGGGGTCATAGCCATGATAAGCCTCCGTCTTTTGTTCTCGGGTATGTCGGATGACAACGCCCGGACTCTAGCAACGGGGTCGACCCCTCCACCCCCTCCTGCGGGAGGGGGTAAGCGGAAATCGCGAACCGGGTCATGGTTTGGGTGTAGGGACAATCTGTTTTTTACCACAGAGGTCACAGAGCACACAGAGTGAAAACCGCAGACAGCAACTACCACTATCAGTTACGGCCCTGGCGGTGCGATGTAGAAGGTTTCGAAAAGCAAAAACACCGCAGACAGGGCCTTTCGCCCCTCGCAATTTGATCATGCCGCAAGCGACGCTCTACATGCTAACCGTAGCAACCTGAAAGGGTTTTAACTCTGTGTGCTCTGTGAGCTCTGTGGTGAAAACGATTTACCAACAAGAGCGGCTAACGCGATGCGGCGCGCAGGACGGCTTCGGTGCGGCTGGAGACGCCGAGTTTGCTGTAAATGTTTTTCAGGTGCCACTTGGTGGTGGTGACGGAGGTGCCGGTCTTTTCGCTGATATGGGCATTGCTCAGGCCGCTCTGCAGCAGCTCGAAAATCTCCAGCTCTTTCGGCGTGAGTACCGAGTCCGGGTCCACCGCCAGGGGATCGTTGGCGGGCGCCGCATCGAAGACAGAAGGGAACAGCTCGGTATAGAAATCCGGCAGCATCAGGGCTCCACTGCCCCATAGCCGCTGCATCAGGCTGGCCAGCCCCGGCGCTTCGTCAAACACGGAGCGGTTGATGTTGAGCAAGCCGTAACGGGTAATCAGTTCATCCACCCGCTTGGCTTGCTCGCTGGCAGAAAGCCCCTTGCCGGTGATCACCAGCAGGTTGGCCTCGATGATGGAGGCCCGGGTCATGATGCCCGCCGCCTTCACCACCGCCAGCAACCGCTGCAACACGGCTTCCGCTTCGGCAAGACGGCCATTGGCGATCAGCCAGTAGGCCGCGGCCAGCCCTTTGCGCTCCCAACTCTGGCTGTAGGTGGGCGGGGTGCGCGCGGCGTTTTCAGCGACCCAGCCGGCCAGATCAAACCGTTCCGCCACCGCATCCAGTCGGGCCCAGTGGCCGGTCGTAAACGCCTGGCGCATCATTTCCAGCACCGCCATATTGACGAAGCGTTGGTAATTTCCCAGCTGCAGGATGCCGAGCAGTTTTTCCAGCATGCGCTCGGAGGGTTTCTGCTTGCCCTGCAAGTGTTGCAACCGCGACAGCGTCAGGTAGACAGTGGAAATCACTTCCGTGGCCGAGGCGGATGACACCATGGGCAACAGGTCTTCGCACAGTTGCTGGGCTTCTTCCAGCCGGTTCTGGTCGTACAGCACTACCACCATGCCCGTCGCCCACAGGGACCAGGTGGGGCAATCCCGCGAGGTGCCGTGAAAGTGTTCATTGATAAAGGCCACCGCTTCACCGATATGGCCAAGCTGGTGATTGGCCAGGGCGGTAATCAACCCGGCGTAACCGGCGGTGAAATGATGCCCCAGCCGCAGCAGCACGTCCCGGGCCTGACAGGAAAACGCCAGCGCGGATTCCAGACGGCCATGCTGCAAATGGTAATAAGCCACCATGGCCAGGGAGAAGGCGCGGATATCCCGGTGCCCGCTACTTTCCATCAGCAGCGACAGATTGGCGCCTTCCATGAAGTCGGTGTCGTGTTGAAACAGTTGCAGGTGCATTTCCAGAAAATCGATCACCCGGGCATGGTTTCCCCAGGCGGCTTCGCCAGTGCGTGGCGCCTCCTTCAAGGCATCCAGGTAATAGCGAGCGCGAAAGAAACGGCGTGACAGGGTCAGGGTGCTGATCAGGGGCGCGGACAGCTCGTCGCGACTGAGAATCACGCTATCGGGCAGAGTTTCCGCCCAGTCGAGAATATGGGCGGTGTAGCCTTCGCGCAGCCAGTAATCGAACGCCTGCTCCAGGCAGTGAATGAACAGGCTGTCGTCCCCGGCCCGTTTGGCGTGCCACACCGCTTGGCGAAAATTCTGCTGACGCACGAAATAGCGGGTGGCCCGGCGATGAATCGGCGCGATGCAGTCGGGCATGTCGATGGCCACCCGGGCGCGCAAGAAGTCCTTTAGCAGCGCATGGTAACGGTACCAGCCGGGCTTGCCGGGCACCGGGATCAGAAACAGCTCCCGGGAGGTGAGCTCTTCGATCAGGCGGGCGGCGCGATCGCTTTGCAGCACCTGGTCGCACAGCTCGGCGTTGAAGCTGTCCAGCAGAGAGCTCTGCATGAACAGGGTACGGGCGGTATCGGGCAGGCCCTTCAAGACCGCATGGCCGAAGTACTCCATCAACTCCGGCTGGCTGGCATCAAAGTCCTGCAGGGTCTGCATCCCTGAGCGCATGGCCGCCAGCAGGGCAATCTTGACCCCGGCCATCCAGCCTTCGGTGATGGTGAGCAGGTGGGCCAGCTCGTCCTCGTCCAGGGCCTTGCCACCCAGGCCTTCATTGAGCGCGGTGACTTCCTCGCGACGGATCTTCAGGTCAGCGGCGCCGATCTCCACCACCGCGTCATCCAGACGCAGGCGACTGACATCGAATGACGGCTGGGTGCGACTGGCAATAATCAGGTGTACGTCTGCCGGTGGCTGGTCCAGCAGGGTGCTGATGACGCTGAGGGTTTCCGGGCTGCGGATATGCTGAAAGTCATCAAAGACAATAAACAGGGGCTCGCGGACCTGCTCCAGCGCATCAAACAGGGCATCGGCAATGGAAGATGGTGGCAACTCAGCCACGTCAAAAGGCATGAACCAGGAGGTATCAAAGGCCGGCACCACTGCCCGGGTGCGTTCGGCAAAACGGCGCAGGAAGCGCACCGGATCATCATCCGCCGGGCGCAGGTTCAGGGACACAACCGCACGGGGCTCGCCCCCGCTCTGCCACTGGCTGAGCAGCGTGGATTTGCCCGCCCCGGCCGGGGCCAGCAACAGGGTCAGCGGAACCCGGACACAATGATCCAGCAATGCCACCAGTTCCTTCCGGTAGAACCGACCCGCAGCGGGCCGGGACGCATCAGTCGTACTCATTTCTGGTCTGCCTAGCGTGTTTTTATTGTTGTCGGCCTGGATGGGACGCCAGTACCGATATGCAAACTAGCGGATATCGGTACGACCGGCCCGGCATTTGATCACAACTTGAGCAACCGGGTAGCACCGTGGCCGCAAATCACAAAAAGGGGGGGGAGCAACGAAGGGGACGGGGAAAAGTCGAAATGGTGGAGCCATCAATACGCTAACGGTGCCAGCCCTTCGCGATGCAAGCATCGCTTCCCACAAGGACCTGAAGGCCCCGGCAGCCACAAAAAAGCCCCCTTCCCGTTAAGGAAGGAGGCTTTAAAGAATTCCCTGATTGGATCAGGGAATCGGCAGGTAGCCACCGTCCACTTCTTTGGTGACGATCGCCACCGCGTTGTGGGCATGCAGGCTTTCCAGGTGGTTCACACGCAGCCAGAAGTCCTTGTAGCACCCCTGCGGGTTCAAGGCCTGCTTGAGACGGCGCGCCGCATCTTCGCAGAACATCAGGTTCTGACCGTTAAGCAGGGCAAATTCCTGCTCGTCCACCCGTTTCACGGCGGTCTGCACCGGGGTTTTCAGGGAACCCTCGATGGAATCGATCAAGGCGGTGATCGGGAAGGCATCCCCTTCGGTGTGGTCCAGCAACACCCGCACCTGGGCCACGGAGCGCTGGCTGTGTGGGGTCGCCAGGATGCCCTCTTCGGTACCAAGCCATTCGAACACCGCATCCGCATCCACTTTGCCTTCGGCAAAATCGCGGCGGAACTGTTCCTGAATCAGCTGGCGGGACAGCGCTGCAGAACAGGGGCAGGTAGAGGAATATGGCACTTCCACGTACATCTCGATACGCATGCCTTCTTCACACAGGGTGCCCTTGATGCTCACCGGATAGCTTTTCCAGCCGGAGTAGCTGCTCTTCAGGGCCGGGCGACGCATGGAGTATTCAAAGTCCAGCTGCACAAAGCCACGCGTACTGAGGCCTTCATGGGTCTGCAGGAAATTACGCAGCAGCTGCTCGATGGACGCGGCACTGACCGAATGATCGCCGAAGGTCTCTTCCAGCATCAGGAACAGCCGGGACATATGAATGCCCTTGGCGTCCGGATTGGCCAGGTTCACATAGGCCTGAATGGACGTGCTCACCGGGCGCTCGCCGGCCAGGGTGTCACTGACCCGGGCTGGCAGATGAATTTCGCTCATGCCGACCCAATCCAGGGTGCTATGGATGTGATCCACCATGGAATTGGACGCAACGTCCGGCATCTGTTTGGTGCCACCGGCACCCGTTTCACGTGTCATGGGATTCTCCATAGGGGCGTGCAAGGGGCCATGATAGGACCCTCCGGGTGAACAAAACGGTAACCCGGCCGTCATCGCCCTGACTGACAAGGGGGGCAAGTCTAGCAGAAAGTATCCCGCAAATTGACCATTTGCGGGCGCGGCTTTGTCTATGGGATTGACAGAAGCGGGCTATCAGTCAGCCAGGCCGCTATCGTCAGTAACTCCGACCAGTTCCTGGAAGCGGGCCAACTCGTGCAGAGGCCGGAACATTTCTTCGCTACGGGCGTGGCGACGCAGGGTTTCCGAGGTCTGGATGGCAGCCTCCAGGTCGGTGAGGGCATTATCGATTTCGCCCAGCCCGGCCCAGGCGCAGGCGCGCTGGTATAGGGCATGGGAGTTCTCTTCATCCACTTCCAGTACCCGGTCGCACAGGCTCAGGGCCCAGCGCTGCTCGCCCAGCTCCAGGGCCGCATCCGCCTTCCAGGCCAGAGCTTCCGGGTCGTCCGGGCGCAGTTCCAGAATCCGGTCGTAGAGCTCGATCTTGGCCTGGGCACTGGGCTCCTTGGTGGCCTTGAGCCAGAGGCTGTGGATCTCGTTGGTACGCTCGATCTCTTCCTGGTTTTCGGCGATGGTCAGGGACTTCTTGCGCAGCTCCCGTTCCAGGTCCGCCAGGCGCGACTCGTACTCCACGGTGAGCCGGGACATCTCCTTCTCGGCGTAGACGCGGATGTTGTCCTTGAGGTCACGAATCGTCGACCAGCCCACCAGCGCCAGAATCGAGGCGGCGCCGGCGATCAGGTAGAAGAAATAGGTCACCGTATTGGTGGCGTAGCCCATGGCCTTGTCGGCCACTTCCAGTTCCCGGTCGGTGACGATCCGGTTCATGTCGTTGCGGTACTCCATCATGTCCTGACGGAGGCTGCGCAGCTCACCGAGAATCCAGTTCTCCCGGAACTGGGAAATCACCGGCCCCTTCTCGATCTCGCTCTGCGACTCCACCGGCCCCTCGGCGGGGTCCTCGGCACGGTTCTGCTGCGCCCCCACGGGGCCGCACACCAACAAAAAAAGCAGTAGCCAACGCCGCCACGGCATCACTCGCATCAAGACCCGGTCCTCGATTATTTCGCCGGGCCGGACAATCCGCACACCCGGCCTACGCCGTATACCAGCCAGGCGCTGACCAGCGCCGGCAAAACCTCGAATATGGTCGCATTTAGCCCGGACAGGCGCCAGCCAATTGCCACCGAACTGGCGACAACGATCATGGCGATGGCGAGCGGTTCACGGGGACGGCCGCCCAGCGCGTACACCACCAGCAAACCGCCGAAGGCGGCACCCAGCACGCCCCAGGCGAACAACACCAGGTTAAAGACGTTTTCCTTGGCGAACAGGGCAATCGTCAGCGAGACGCCGACCACCACCAGGGTGGCGATCCGCGCCGTGCCGTAGCCGTGCCAGCGCTTGGGCATCAGGTCCCGGGACAGGCAGGCGCTGCAGCTGAGAATCAGCGAATCGACGGTGGAAATGGTGGCGGCGAACAGGCCGGCCAGAACCAGCCCGGTGGCCACCGGGTGCAGCAGCACGTCCGCCATCACCGGCAGCGCCAGCTCGGCGTCCAGTTCGCCGCCGCTCATCACCAGCGACGGATCCACCGCGCCCTGGTCCATCAGCAGGCGCGCCATCATGCCCACGCCCACCGCCAGGGTGTAGAAGGCCACGAACCACAGGTAGTAGTAGGTGCGCGCCCGGCGGATGTTTTTCACATCGTTGACCGCCATGAAGCGGACCATCACATGGGGCTGGCCGATCACCGCCGCGCCGGCGAAGGTCCAGCCGACCAGGAACAGCAGGGCGCCGGTCAGGCCGCTGGCGGCGGACTCGGCGGGGAAAAATTGGAAAAAGGTGGGCGACACGTCGTGCAGACCGGTCCAGGCGGCCTGCCAGCCGCCGACGGTGAATACCGCGGTGGTCAGCATCACCGTCATCGCCACGATCATCACCACCGACTGGGCGGCGTCGGTCCACACCGAGGCGCGCAGGCCGCCGGAAAAGCCGTAGCAGAGCACCATCACCGCGCCGATGATGGCGCCGGTGCGCAGATCCCAGTCGAACAGCGCCTGCAGCGCCTTGCCACCGGCCTTGAACTGGGCCGCCGCGTAGACCCCCAGTAGCAACACCGCGATCAGCGCCGCCACCACCTTGAGCACCTGGAAATGGCCACCGCCCCAGCGCGACAGCAATTCAGGAATGGTCAGGGTGCCCCGCTCCTCGGACACCTCGCGGACTTTACGGGTGACCAGGGTGGCGGCCATCCAGTCGCCCAGAATCCAGCCCACCATCATGGTGAACGCCGGCAGGCCGGTGGCGTAGGTGTAGCCGATCACGCCGATGAACATGAAACCGGAGTTGTTGGTGGCCACCGCGGACAGGCCGATCAGGGAGGGCGGCACGGAGCTGCCGGCGAGCAGATAGTCGGACTGTTCCTTGGAGCGAACCAGAACCGATGAGAAGCCGATCAGCAGAAACAAAAGGAGAAAACCGAGAAAACTGGCAAGCAGCATGAAACGCGTCCCTCGGGGCGGAAAGCCTCAAATTACTTTGACATCTAAATGTTTTATCTCTAAGCTAGCGTACCACTTATGGCAAGGAATATCTTGGCCGTGCGATTGATTCCTGAGCTGATGCCGAGGCAAACATTGCTTTCACATCAAAGTGACGGCGCCACGATTACCCGGTTCTTGAGTCGTGTCGTCAGGCAGTCACATTGATTTGTTATCCAGAGAATTGACCACCATGGCCAAACACGACGAAGTGTTAATCGCCCTGAGACAGATTATTCGGGCCACCGACCTCTACTCCCGCAAGTTGAGCAAGGTGGCCGGGCTCACCGCCCCGCAGCTGCTGATCCTGCAGGCGATAGACGCCCATGGGGAAATGACCATGGGCGACATCGCCACCGAGGTATCCGTCAGCCAGGCCACCGTCACCACCATCCTCGACCGGCTCGAAAAGCGCGGCCTGATCGAGCGGAAAAGGGGTGAACGGGATAAGCGCCGGGTCTATGCTTATTTGACCACCGCCGGACGCGATATCATGGAACGGGCGCCGACGCCCCTGCAGGAGGAATTCATGGACCGTTTTTCACGGTTACAGGACTGGGAACAGTCGCAGATCCTCAGCTCGCTGCAGCGGGTAGCCGCGATGATGAACGCCGGCGACATCGATGCCTCGCCGGTTCTTGATCTGGGTGCCATAGACCGCATCCAGCCCGCCGCCGAGGCCCAGCGCCGTCGGCCGCGACCCGACCCTTCTTTCCAAACCGACCAGAAGTGACATCAATGTCTGCAGACGAATCGAAAAAAGCGGATTCATCCTCCGCTGACACAAAAGACGACATCATTTTCCGCAAGCCCGAGAGCCCGGACGGCCCGCGGGTGCACAAGCTGATCGCGGAATGTAAGCCGCTGGATGAGAACTCCGTGTATTGCAATCTGCTGCAATGCACGCACTTCGCGGACACTTCGGTGGCCGCGGAAATGGATGGCGATCTGGTGGGCTTCATCTCCGGGTACATCCCGCCCAAGCAGCAGAACACGCTGTTCGTGTGGCAGGTGGCGGTGCACGGCAAGGCACGCGGCAAGGGTCTCGCCAAGCGCATGCTGGCGGAACTGATCAAGCGCGACGAAGCGGAAAACGTTCAGTTCATCGAGACCACCATCACCCCGGACAACGAAGCGTCCTGGGGTATGTTCCGCAGCTTCGCCTACGAGCGTCGGATGCCCACCGAAGAGTTCATCCTCTTCGATTCACGCATCCATTTCGCCGGCGAGCACAATGATGAACATTTGCTGCGCATCGGGCCGTTCAACCGCGACGACGCCTAAAACGAATTGAAAGAGACACAGCGAGGTAGAGAGAACCATGGATACGGATATTTTTGACAGCATTGAGTCCGAAGTTCAAAGCTACGCACGCAGCTTCCCGGTGGTGTTCCAGAAAGCCAAGGGCAGCTATCTGTACGACGAAGACGGCCAGGAGTACCTGGATTTTCTGGCCGGCGCGGGCACGCTGAACTACGGCCACAACAATCCGGTTCTGAAAAAAGTCCTGCTCGACTACATCGAGAACGATTCCATCGTGCACGGCCTGGACATGCACACCGTGGCCAAACGCGATTTTCTGCAAGCGCTGGAAGACTATGTGCTGAAGCCGCGCGACATGGACCACGTGGTCCAGTTCCCCGGCCCCACCGGCACCAACGCGGTGGAAGCAGCACTGAAGATCGCCCGTAACATCAAGGGCCGCGAAAACATCATCAGCTTCACCAACGGCTTCCACGGTGTGACCCTGGGCGCGCTGTCCACCACCGGTAACAGCCACCACCGTGGCGCCGCCGGCGTCACCATGGGCGGCGTCAGCGTGATGCCGTACGACGGCTACCTCGGCGACGCCTTCGACACCACCGAGTACCTGGACAAGGTGCTGCTGGACTCCTCAAGCGGCGTCGACCATCCGGCCGCCGTGATCGTGGAAACCGTACAGGGCGAAGGCGGCATCAACGCGGCCAGCTTCGACTGGCTGCGCAACCTGGAGCGCGTCTGTCGCAAGCACGACATGCTGCTGATCCTGGACGACATCCAGGCCGGCTGCGGTCGTACCGGCACTTTCTTCAGCTTCGACAATGTCGGCATCAAGCCGGACATCATCACCCTGTCCAAGTCGCTGAGCGGCTATGGCCTGCCCCTCGCGGTGGTGTTGCTGAAACCCGAGCTGGATCAGTGGAAACCCGGTGAGCACAACGGCACCTTCCGTGGCCACAACCTGGCTTTCGCCACCGCTGCCAAGGCGCTGGAGCATTTCTGGAGCGACGACACCTTCGGTAAGGAAGTGCAGAAGAAGGGTGACCTGATCACCGACCGGTTCCGCGATATCGCGTCCGGCTACGACGATCACTGGTTCTACCTGAACGGCCGCGGCATGATGCAGGGCCTGGTCTGCCGTGACGGCGAAATGGCCGAGGAAATCACCAAGGCCGCGTTCAAGCGCAAGCTGGTGATCGAAACCTCAGGCGCCGACGACCAGGTGATCAAGACCCTGTGTCCGCTGACCGTGACCGAGGACGAGATCAATCACGCCATGGACGTGCTCAAGGAAAGCGTCGAAGAAGTCATGAAAGACCGCATCAAACGCGGTGACGCCAATTCCGTTTCCAGCCTGGCGGGCTGAACCCTCCCGGCCGCCCCGCGCGGCCGGGCTTCCCTGTTTTTTTCCATTTTTGTTTTTGGAGGTGTAGATGATTGTTCGCACTCTGGCGGAAGCCGAGAAATCCGACCGTCGCGTGGTAGCGGAAAACGGCAACTGGCAATCCGTTCGCCTGTCCCTGAAAGAGGACGGCATGGGCCATTCCTTCAATATCACCACCATCTTTAAAGGCACCAAGACGCACATCAAATACGCCAACCACTGGGAATCCGTTTATGTGATTTCCGGCAAGGGCAAGATCGAGATGGTCGACAGCGGCGACGTACACGAGCTGACGCCAGGCACCATTTACCTGCTCGACAAGCACGACGAGCACTATCTCTATGGTGGCGAGAACGAGGACATGGTGGTGGCCTGCGCCTTCACCCCTCCGCTCAGCGGCAAGGAAGTGCACGACGAGAACGGCGTCTACCCGGCCGATCTTGACTGACAGCGGCGCCTGTCAGCAAAGCAAAGAGAACGGAACCCCAGGGTTCCGTTTTTTTTGGCCTCTGCGCCCGGACTCGACAAAAGTCTAATTCCACGGCGCTCTGGAAGCGGGCAAGGTACCGGGCATATCAAGTGCGGGCCAGACCCGCCGACAGCCGGATAACAATAAATCGAATCCCGAACAAACGGCTTGGGAGAGTTTCCGCAGGACCCTGGACGCCCGCGCCAAACCGCACGGGTCGTCCGCTTGAACATCAAGCTGATTCTGATTTTCCACGTCCTTACCTCGGCTGCCAGGCGGCGGCCCCTCTTTTTATTTCTGATTCCTCGCACGGCGGGGCGCGCTGGCGCCGCTTAGACGCTAGTATTGTATCGTCCGGAGATAAAACAGGTCCTAATAATGAGAATACTGATCGCCGACGACCATCCGCTGTTCCGCGCCGCTCTGCGTCAGGCCGTGGAAGTAAGCTTCAAGGACGCCCGTATCCAGGAGGCCGATTCGCTGGCCTCGCTGGAAAAGCTGGGCGACGACCAGGTCCCCTTTGACCTGATTCTGCTGGACTTGCACATGCCCGGCACGCACGGCTTCTCCGGGCTGATCTACCTGCGGGAGCTGTACCGGCGGGTGCCGCTGGTGGTGATTTCCGCCAACGAAGAGCTGGAAGTGATCCAGCGGGCGCTGCAGTTCGGCGCCGACGGCTTTATCCCCAAGTCGGCCTCGGTGGAAGCGATGACCCAGGCGGTGCTGAAAGTGATGGAAGGCGAGCGCTGGGTGCCGGAGAAGGCACGCCGCCCGCTGCCGCCGGATCTGCCGGACTTCGCCGCCATGCGCGAGCGCATCACCAGCCTGACGCCGCAGCAGTTCCGGGTCATGGGCATGCTCATGGAAGGGCTGCAGAACAAGGTGATCGCCTATCAACTGGACGTTTCCGAAGCCACCGTAAAAGCCCACATGACCGCCATCTTCCGCAAGCTCGGGGTGCGCAATCGTACCCAGGCGGTGCTGGCCCTGAAGGATCTGGCCATCGAGCCGCCCGGCCTGGCCTGAGCCCTCCGCACCTGGAACTCCGCGCCTAGAGCGCGCGCAGCACCTCCAGCAACGCGGCCTCGCTGACCGGCTTCTGCAGAAAGCCCACCCCCTGCTCACGGGCCCGCACGCGCACCTCGGCGCGGCGGTCGGCGGTGATCAGCATCGCCGGCACCACGTCTTCCCAGCAGCCGTCCAACGCGTCAATCACCTGGAAGCCGGTCTCGCCGTCGTCGAGCTGATAATCCACCAGCAACAGGTCCGGCGCCGGCCGGCCCCGGGCTTCCTCCAGGGCGTCGGCGCGGGAGCGGGCGACGATCGGGTCACAACCCAGGGCGCGCAGCAGCGCCTCCAAGCTGGCCAGCAACGCCGGATCGTTATCCACACAGAACACCCGCAACCCGGCCACGTCGCGCTGATCGGACACCGCCGGTTCCGGCGGGGACGCCACCTCCGGCTCGCCCACCACCAGCGGCACGGAAACGGCGAACACGGTGCCGCGCCCGGGCCAGGAGCGCACACTGATGCGGTGCTCCAACAGCCGGCAGATACGGTCGGCGATCGCCAGCCCCAGACCGAGCCCCTTGATCTGCCGGCGGCCCAGCTGCGGCAAGCGCTGGAACTCATGGAACACGCGCGCCTGCTGGTCGTCGGGAATACCCGGGCCGGTGTCCCAGATCTCGATGGACAGCGTGTCGCCGCGACGGCGGCAACCGAACAGCACCCGCCCGCGCTCGGTGTAACGCACCGCATTGGAGAGCAGGTTCTGCAGCACCCGGCGCAACAGCGCTTCGTCGGTGCGCACCTGCAGATCACTGAACACGGTGCGCAGGGTGAGCCCCTCCGCCCGCGCCAGCACACTGAACTCCTGCCCCAGTTGCTGCATCAGCGGGCGCACCGCCACGGTACGCGGGTGCGCTTGCATGGTGCCGGTATCGAGACGGCTGATTTCCAGCAGCGCGGAAATAATCTGCTCGGCGGCGCGCAGCGAGCTGTCGATATGCCCCAGCACTTCGCGCTCGTAGCCGAACTCGTTGTCCTTGCGCGCCAGGCGCTGGGACAGAGACGAGGCGAACAGCTGCGCGGCGTTCAACGGTTGCATCAGATCGTGGCCGGCGGCGGCGAGGAAGCGGGTCTTGCCCTCGTTGGCCTGCTCCAACTGACTGTTCAGCTCGGACAGCCGCCGGGTGCGCTCGGAGACCATCTGCTCAAGGTTCTCGTTGATCTGGCGCAGGGCGATTTCATCGCGCTTGCGCTCGGTAATGTCCATGTAAGTGCTGACGAAGCCGCCGCCTTCCATCGGGTTACCGCGCACCTCCACGATCACCCCGTTGGGCAGCTCCCGCTCGAACCGGTGGGCGCTGCCCTCGCGCAGCAACTGCACCCGTTTATTGACGTCCTGCTCCAGGTCGTCGCCGGCGTAAAAGCCGCGCTCGGCGTTATGCCGGTAGACTTCCTCGATGGGACGGCCCAGGCGGATAAAGCCCTCCGGGTAATCGAACAGGTTCACGTAGGCCTGGTTCCAGGCGACGATATTGAGATCCCGGTCGACCACGCAGATGCCCTGGCTGATGGTCTCGATGGTGGTGCGCAGCAGCTGGTGGTTGAACTGGATCAGCTGCGAGGCCTCATCCATGATCCGCACCATGTCGTCGCGGCGCACGTTCTGCTTGCTGAGCAGCGAGCCCATCACAATGCGGGCGGTGGACGCGCCCATGGCGCCGGCCAGCAAACGCTCCACGTAGCGCACCAGATGCAGCGGCGCCGGCAGCGCCGGGTCCTCCGATATCTGGCGGCGCTGCAGATAATCAAAGAACAGCGCCCGCGCGCGCGGGTGGCCCAGACCCCGCTCACACACCTGCAGCAGCTCGCCGGTGGTGATCAGCGGGTGGCCCATGCCCTCGCGCCACCAGTCGGTGGGGGTGTCCACGAAACGGGTGGCCTGGGTGTCGTCCAGCGGCGCCTGGGTGGCGCGGCGGGACAGCCACACATAGGCCAGCAGATTAAGGCTCAGGCTCCAGAACACACCGTGGGTGAGCGGCTCCAGCCCCTCGATGGCGAACAGTGCATTGGGGCGCAGGATGCCCAGCCCGAGCAGCCCGGCCCTGTTGAGGTAATCGACCCACTCCACCGGCAGCATCAGCGGCAACAGCAGGCAGTAGCCCCACACCAGGAAGCCCACGGCGAGGCCGACAAAGGCACCGCTCTGGTGGCCGCGCCGCCAGTAGAGACCGCCCAGTAGCGCCGGCGCCAGCTGCGCCACCGCCGCGAACGACAACAGGCCGATGCGCGCCAGGCCTTCAAACCGATCGATCAGAATATGGAACAGGAACGCCAGGGCCAGCATCACCACGATGCTCAGCCGTCTGAGCAGGCGCACCTGATTACTGAGATCCGAGAGTTCTTCGTCCCCCTGAATCCGGTACTGCACCCAGGCGGGCATCAAGACCTCATTGGTGAGCATGATCGCCAGCGCCATGGTGGACACGATCACCATGCCGGTGGCCGCCGCGATGCCGCCGATGAACGACAACAGCAGCAGCCCCTGATTGCCGGCGGCCATGGGCAGCGACAGCATGTACATATCCGGCTGCGCGGAGCCGGGCTGGGTGATCATGCCGGCGGCCACGATCGGCAGCACGAACAGGGCGAACAGGCCCAGGTAGGTGGGCAGCACCCAGCGCGCGGTACGCAGGTGCTGCAGATCGTTGTTTTCCACCACGCCGGCATGGAACTGCCGGGGCAGGCAGATGATCGCCAGCATCGACAGCAGCAGCGCGGTAACGAAGCTCTGCGAAAACAGCGCCGGCTCGAACCTGTCTCTTATACACATCTCCGAGCCCACGAGACAAGAGGCAATCTC
>OLHY01000326.1_pt1 | contig 16117 bp, 10 predicted proteins | sample 1609411 | NCBI WGS metagenome assembly OLHY01 (sample SAMN05416817, study PRJEB24817) | seawater metagenome | isolation source: Sea water | place: Canada:Atlantic | collected 2013-07
TTTCCAATCAATTCAACGAAACATGTCCGATTAAATTGAACTTGAACCACGTTTTGACCTCATGGACTGAATCAACTATTGTGAGGGACGTGAAAATTGTCAAAGTCCCATTGGAAGAAAGATCCTACCAAATCGTTATCGGTCCATCGCTTTTGAAGGCCGTGGGCCGGAAGTGCAAACAATTGAAACTTGGACAATCCTGTGCGGTTATTACCGATGATCGAGTCGAGCCACTTTACGCAAAACCTGCGATCGATTCGCTGAAAGCGTCGGGGTTCAATGTGACGTTGATCACCATTCCGGCCGGAGAAAAATCAAAAAATCTACGCTTGGTGCAAAACTGCTATGATCAACTTGCGCAGGCACGATTGGAACGGAATTCATTCGTGCTAGCTCTGGGAGGAGGAGTTGTAGGCGATCTTGCGGGCTTTGTTGCTGCAACTTATCTGAGGGGAGTGGACTTTGTACAGGTGCCAACGACCTTGTTATCTCAGGTAGACAGCTCGGTGGGTGGCAAGGTAGGGGTCAATCTGAAAGCAGGCAAAAATCTGGTCGGGGCATTTTACCAGCCCCGCCTTGTCCTTTGTGATCTGGATACGCTACAAACGCTGCCACCTCGTGAATTCAAAGCGGGACTCGCAGAGGTGATCAAATACGGCATCATCGATGATGCCCGCTTGTTCAAAAAACTGGAATCAGAAATGGAGCGGATACTAAAACAGGATCCTAAAGCCCTTGGAAGTATCATTGCCAAGTGTTGTCAAATTAAAGCCAAGGTGGTGGGTGCTGATGAGAAAGAAAGCGGATTGCGCGCGACCCTCAACTACGGACACACCATAGGTCACGCCATCGAAGCAATCACTCGTTATGGTACGTTTCTTCATGGCGAAGCAATATCCATAGGTCAAATTGCCGCAGGCGTTTTGTCCCATGCACTTTGCCAATTTCCCGAAAAAGATATGGAGCGCATCAGAGCCTTGTTTGAAAAAGCCAAACTGCCGACGTCCCTTAGATTCACTGCGACCCAAAGAGAAAAACTCATGAAAGCAATGCAGTTGGACAAAAAAGTAAGTGACGGCAAAGTGAAATTTGTTTTGGCATCACGCATCGGCAGTGTTTCTCCGGGACATGTCGTGCCAAATGATATGATTCATGCGGTATTGGAGCAGATAGGTCTCGAATCATCTGAATCATGAAAGTCAATGGCCTCAGTAAATGATCAAATCATCAGGAGGTATTTTGAACTCCACAACTTTCTGGTGCGGCAAATTCGAAAGCATGTCTCTTCTCAGGTCCAAATGAGGTGGAAGAATCTGACTTTCAGGATTCAAAATGTATCCTGAGGCGCCAAGGCACGCCTCGGGTCGCTTGAAATCAACCGTGGAAACATCCGTAAAATCGACTTCGCTTTGATTTTTTTCAAACCCAGGCAAACGGCGACATTTACTCAGGGGGGGATCTTGAAAATGATCAGGAATATTTCTATCGACTCAGCAGGCCTGTTGCGGCAGGTGCACACGAATCCAATTGGTGAAGAGTTCAGGAACCATTGAAAATCCTTGTATTGTCCAAGTCAAAAAACTGCTGGGGAAAAGCCGTTCAACAAATCCACCAAAAAGAGTTCAATGAACTCTCACATTTACTGAAATCCCGTCTGAGGCGGTGAACCACGTCGCCATCAATAAAAAGTACCACCGCTCCGATCTGCTTCAAACCCTGCGAAACCTCAAAACCTACGGGCTGGTTCGCTCTGTTCAACTGGAACTTTTTGGGGATCCTCCCCCCCCGAAAAGACAGCAGGTAGAAACTTAGCAGAATTTTTTTAATACAAGCGGCATCATGACGATACCAATCGCCCCAATGGATGCGATTTTCCTTTTAATCTGCAGGACTGAGGTTAGTTTCTGTGGTTTAGGAGGACCACGAAAACTTTTTTTGAAAGTATCATTTTGAGAATTTAAAAGAAGGCTTGCTTACCTTTTTGAGATGAGAAATGTGTCAAAATTCTGTCTATTAAGTAATGAATAAGGTTTTGTTTATTTGCACCGGCAATTGGTATCGAAGCCGATTATCGGAGGTGTTGTTCAATTATTACGCGATGATGTGTAAGCTGGATTGGCGCGCTGATTCTCGAGGTATGACAGAGACCCAGATTAGAGGCATCTCGCCGGACGCCATGCAATACCTTGAGAAAAAAGGCCTCCATACGTATCTGGACGAACCTCGCGATCCTGAAGCGATTAAAGTCTCCGACCTGGAGGAGGCGGATCTTGTGCTTGTCCTTTGTCGTGATGAACATGAAGGAATGATGCGCGAACGTTTCGGGCAAATCCCGAAGATCCTGGAGTCGCAAGGCAAATTGCGATTCTGGAATGTCTTCGATGTTCCCGTGGAAGCACCCTCCGGACTGAAGAGTCTGTTTGGAGTCAAAAGCGCGCGCCAATCGCAGCCATCGAAAAGCAGTTGTGAACATATTGATCTTGCTGTCAAATTGCTGATCCACGAACTTTCCGAAAACCAGATGAAGGTCACCCTTGATCCCAGTGAGGTCGAGTAGAGACTCAACTTTCACCTACGGTTTCAGTTCCAATCTCTCCGCTTGGCAGGCGTTTTGAGTTTCGCCGTCGTTTCAGCCAATTTGGCAAAATTCCCTGGCTAGGACTGAAAACCCATGCAACACAGAATATGCCCGCGCCTGCAACAACCATGCATCCTGCAGTTGAGCTATTCAACCAGATCGCCAGATGAAGTCCCAGCACTGAACTTGCAGCGGCGTGCAGCAGAGATAACATAAGCACGATCGGGAAACGTGTGGTTAACATGGATGCAGTGGCACCTGGCAGAATAAGCATGGCAATGACCAGGATAGCACCCACTGCCTCAAAAGCACTTACCACGATTACAGAGAGCCAGCACATTAACGCATAATGGACAAATGTTGCGTTGATCCCCATTGAAGAGGCCAGCCCGGGGTCGAAGGAGCTGACGAGCAGCTCCTTGTAGAAAACTACCATCAGACCTAGCGTTAAAAAGGTGACACATCCCATACGAATCACGGGAGAAGGCGCGAGTTGGTAGGTTCCTATTGTAAAAAATGGCTGGATGCTGACAAAAGCAATTTCACCGTGCAAGACGCAATCAGCATCCAAATCAACTTTGTCTGCATACACACTGATTAAAACCACACCGAAAGCAAACAAGGTAGAAAAGGTGATCCCAATGGCCGCGTCTTGTTTGATACGCGTTCGTGTATGAATGATCTCGATCATCAGGGTGGTCAACACACCGGCAATCAACGCACCCATAAAAATAGCAAAACCATAACTGATCCCATGCCCAGATGGCTCCACTGCTAGATCAATTCCCTCGCCAGCAGCTTGGCGATTGGTCCATGCATTCGCGGCAAGAAAGGCAATGGCGAGGCCGGGAAGAACGCTATGGCTGATGGCGTCACCAACCAAAGCCATGCGACGCAGTATTAGATAATTCCCCGCTAGTCCACATGCCGCACAGACGAGGAAACCCATGAGGAAGATCCAGCCATAAATGGAAAAATCCGTCGTCCAGGGAGCCACAAAAATGGCTTGCCAATCCAATGCCGGTATCATTTCGCTCATGATGGTTTTCTATATCCAGTCGCAGTAGGCGGCGATGATTGGACCGTTCCGTGTGCTGAAATAATTTCCTCAGCGGATGGAATGGGTTTCCCATGCGGATCACGATCTGCAAAATTCAACTGGCGCTCAAGTTGACGTACGAGGTCTTCACCCAAAATATGTTCAATTTCTTCCGCGTCATCATGCACATGATCAGGCGAATAATTAGCAGCGTCCGTTAAATAGAGTTCCCATAAACGATGGTTGCGGACAATCGTTTGTGCACGGCGCATGCCTTTTGGGGTCAGATAAAAAGCTTTTTCACCCGGTGGCATGGTCCCATATCCGAGACGCACCAGTTCAAGGCAGGACGCTTCCGTGCCATCAAGGGTTTGGCGCCTCAACTCCGCCAATTCCACTAAAGTCACTCCTTCCTGGCGAAAATTTTCTTGTTCCAGAACATGGAAAACCGCCTTGAGCGTGTTCTCTCTCCGAACACGCCCAGACCTGGATCGACGCGTCCACCACTTGATTATAACCCCATGCGAGGGGGCAAAGAAGAAGGCCACAGCAAAAAGAACAGCGGCAGATAAGACCATGAAGGGCCCGGTCGGCAATTGATGTCCAAGGAAAGAGAAAAACGCTCCCATGATCCCTGCGAGCATTCCTGTCAGGCAAGCGAATAAGAGCATTCGATGCAATCGATCCGTCATCAGATAGGCAGTGGCAGCAGGAGTGATCAACATGGCGGAAACAAGAACCACACCCACGGCCTGTAAAGCAATGACCACCGAAAAAGCCAGAAGTAACATGAAACCATGATGCACCCATGCTACAGGTATCATCACACTATAGGCAAAACCCGGATCAAAACTGACGGTCAGGAGTTCCTTATAAAACAACCATACCAGCCCAAACGTCAATAGGGTGACAACCGCCATCAATTGGATATCAGATTGACCGAGTGACGCAGCCTGCCCAAACAGGAATTTATCAATACCACTCTTGTTTCCTGAAGGCAGTCGTTGAATCATCGTAACCAGGCAGATTCCCACTCCAAAAAAACAGGCAAGCACCATACCCAGAGCGGTGTCTTCCTTGAGCTTGGTGGTGGATGTGATTCGGGTGACCATGAAACTTCCCAGCAGACCGGCCACAGTTGCACCAATGAAAATGGCCACTGGATTTTTGTCCATGTCCCACAGGAATCCAGCTGCAACACCCGGCAGAACCGCATGCGATAAGGTATCGCCTAACAACGCTAGTTTTCTAACCACCAAAAAGCTTCCGAGCAACCCGCAGGTCAATCCCAGCAAGATAGCACCAGTGAGGGCATATCGAAGTGAAGGGTCTTTGAAGCTGAAAAACCTTACAGTTTGATCCCATACTGATATTTCAGTGATGTCCCCGATACGCGCGGCATGCACGGGAGTCAATGCCGCCATGAAGAGCAGCAAGATCCAGCCAATCAAATTTAACCGCAAATACTTCATGGCTTCACGGTTACTCTTTGTTCTGCCGAACTGCTTCGGCGACTTCAGAAAGTATGGTCAGACGACCACCATACGTTTTCTGAAGTTTTTCATAGGTAAAAACTTCTTCCGTGGGTCCAAAATCTACAAGTCTCATGTTTAACAAGACCAGCATATCGAAATAATTGCGTGCCGTCGGCAGATCATGATGAACCACCAGTATGGTTTTGCCTTTTTGACGAAGTTCGTGAAGCAGCCCTATGATGGACGACTCTGTGGCCGCGTCCACCCCCGCGAACGGCTCATCCATGAAATAAAGATCACTTTCCTGCGCCAATGCTCTGGCAAGAAACACTCTCTGCTGTTGCCCTCCACTCAGGTTGGCTATTTGGCGGTCGGCATAAGGCATCATCTTTACTTTTTCCAAGCACGCAGAGGCAATATCCCGATCTTCCTTAGCTGGTCGTTTGAATAATCCCAACTTGCCGTAGCGCCCCATCAGCACAACATCCATGACACTAACAGGAAAATCCCAGTCAACCGATTCCCTTTGGGGCACATAACCCACTCTTTTTAGATTCTTTCGATTATTTTTTCCAAAGATTTTCACCCATCCACTGTCGGTTGGCAGAAGCCCCATGATGGCTTTAATGAGGGTGGATTTACCGGCGCCATTCGGGCCTATGATGCCAATCAGCTTCCCGGGGGGAACCGCGAGATCAATTCCATAGAGCACCGGTTTGTGATGGTATGCCACGGTTAAATCGTGGATTTCCAGCGGAATATCCTCAACCGCAAGACCCTTCGTCCAACGATTGGCCGGCGGAGGCGTTGTTTCTATTCGAGGTATCTTGTCTTTTTCCTGAACCATAAACGAAGGGTGAAGCATGTTGTTTAACTGCTCTAATCCAAATAACAGCATAGAAATTCTGCTTCAGTAATCAAGTCAATAAGTTAGATGAGGCTAACTTTTATTTAGACACCGATAAACTTTTTTGAAAAATTTTTGAGTATTTCTGAACGAGCAGTTGTCAAAAAATTAGTGGTATAAATAAACTCTGTTAGTTCTCTGTATTGCTCAGTTCGTTAGTCCTCTTTCATGTTGTGCGACATGGAAGAGGACCTTCTCGTTTCCAACCTTTTGCACTTGCATCTCAATGGAAAAAAGATTCCTCTAAATCGATGAAATCCAAACAATTGATCACTCGCGGACCCTTGTTTTTAGGATGTTTTTTTATTTTCCTGATTGTTTGCCTGCACAACCAGCCAGTTCAGGCAGACTTGAAGAAGGTGACTTCTGTCGAGGGAATCACCGAGTATCAAATGGACAACGGGATGCGTGTCCTGCTCTTCCCTGATAGTTCTCAACCCAAATTCACCGTCAACATCACCTATTTCGTAGGTTCAAGACACGAGGGACGTGGAGAAAAAGGGATGGCACATTTGCTGGAGCACATGCTGTTCAAAGGGACTGAAAAGTATGGAAATATCATCAAACTGCTGTCAGCGCGTGGAGCGCAGTTCAATGGAACCACCTGGGTTGACCGCACAAACTATTACGAAACACTACCCTCGGATCAAAAGGGAAATCTTGAATTCTCTCTTGAGCTTGAGGCAGAGCGGATGGTCAACAGCCTGATCCTGAGCGAAGATCTGGAAACTGAATTCACAGTGGTTCGCAACGAATTCGAACGAGGAGAAAACAATCCCATACAAATCCTGTATCAGCGCATGATGTCATTGGCTTTTGACTGGCATAATTACGGATTTTCCACCATTGGATCTCGGAGCGATATCGAACGCGTACCAGCAGAAAACCTCAAGAAGTTCTACCAAACATATTATCAACCCGATAATGCCATGCTGGTCATTGCAGGTGATTTCAAACCGGAGGAGGCGCTGGCATTGGTTGAGAAACATTTTGGTTCCATCCCAAAACCTGAACGCCTGTTGAGCGACACGTATACGGTTGAACCCGTCAAGGATGGGGCCCGGCATGTCACGCTGAATCGCAATGGAGATGTGGCGGCAACAGGTGTGTTGTATAATGTGTGCGCAGGTTCTCATGCCGACACGGTCACCCTGGATGTCATCGGCACGATCCTCACAGACGCACCCTCGGGAAGGCTCTACAAATCCTTGGTCGAAGAGGGACTGGCCAGTTTTGTATCTCCCCTTTTCTACCCCACGCGCGAGCCGGGCGCCTTCATGGTATTGTCGGAAGTACAGAAGGACATCAATCCAGAGAAGGTGCTGGAGAAGATGAAGGAAGACATCGAATCGTTCTTCAAAAGCGAAATCACTGAGACGGAAGTCAATCGCGCAAAAACCCGCCTTCTCAAACAAATCGAACTCTCTTTCAAGAACAGCAATCAAATCGGCATCAACCTGACCGAAGCGGCGGCGGTAGGTGATTGGCGTTTGTTTTTTCTATCGCGCGACCAATTGGAACAGGTGACCATTGAAGATGTCAAACGTGTGGCTTCCGTTTATTTTAAGAGCTCCAACCGAACGAGTGGTATTTTCCATCCAACCAAGCAACCCAATCGCACGATCATTCCTGAGACGCCGAATGTGACCGAGCTGGTCCAGAGTTACAAAGGAAAGGAAGCCATTGCTGAAGGTGAGGATTTTGAGGCCACCCATGAAAATATTGAAAACCGCGTAAGACGGGAATCCATTGGCCAGGGTATCAAAGTAGCTCTACTCGCCAAAGAAACGCGCGGCAATAGCGTGACCGGCACCTTGAATTTTTACATGGGTAACTTGATGTCATTGAATGACCCAGCCAGCCAGACGGCCGCTGATATGGTACCAAGCCTCATCATGCGAGGGTCTGAAAACCATTCTTATCAAGATATCAAAGATAAATTGGATGCACTCAAAGCCAACGTTTCAATGAGCGCAGGGGAACATGGAAGCGCACTCAATGTTCGCTTCCAAACGGACCACGAACACCTGGTTGAGCTGATTCATTTTCTGGGTGAAATTCTGACAACTCCGACTTTTCCTGAAGATGAGTTCAAGGTGCTCAAGCAGCAACAATTGACAGGCATGCAAGGAATGCTCTCTGATCCGCAGTCGCTCCTTTTCAGACGGCTGCGCCAGCGACTCAACCCTTATCCCGCTGAGTCCATTCATCATATTCATGATCTACCTGTTTTGATCCAGCGAATGGAGGCTTTGAAACTTGCCGATATTCAATCTTTCTACAAAAAACACTACGGAGCGGGCCATGCACGATTGAGCATTGTCGGAGATATGGAAGAGGAGAAGGTAATCAAATCGCTGAAAGAGGCATTTGGTGACTGGCATTCTCAAACCGTCTTCGAGAGAATCAAAAAACAACGATTACCTGCGATCAAGGTCGATGAACTGATTGAAACGCCTGATAAAAAAATGGCTGTTGTGGCAGCAGGTGCCTCGGTGGCAATGGATGACACCGATGGCCGATACCCCGCTTTGCTGTTGGCAAATTACGTATTGGGAGGGTTCGCAGAATCACGGCTTTTCAATCGATTAAGACAGAAGGACGGTTTGTCCTACGGTGCTTACTCAGGGTTTAACGCGCGTTCATTGGATCAAGTTGCAGCACTGTCTGCAATGGCAATTTGCGCGCCTGAAAACGCAGAGAAAGCTCAAATGGCTCTTCATGAAGAATTGAACCGATGGTTATCCGAACCAATCCCTGCAGAGGAATTGGCAGCGGCAAAACAAAGCTGGGCAACTTCACAGAAAAACAGTTTGGCCAATGACCCAGTTGTGGCGGGTGAATTGGCAAGTGGACTTTACCTTGGACGGACCATGCTCTTCGACAAACACGTCAACGACCGCATTGGAAAACTGACTTCAAAGGAAGTGCTTGAAGCGCTTCAATCGAGTTTTGAACAGGACGGTTTTGTTAAAATCAAAGCAGGCGATCTTAAAAATCAATGAAGTTAATCAGGCTTGAGTCAGGAATGATCCAGATAGCACGTTGACAACTGATTTTCCGGCTGAACCTGCTGTCGTTGTCCGTATCCCTCCTTGACTGCGAATGAAAGTTTGAAGTGAAGCACACATTCCATCCTCGTCAACGTATCACGCCAAACGGAATAAGGGCGATCCAATGGGCCAAGCATGCCCCACCGGTAGATACGGGACGTCCTGACACGCAAGCCCAGGGCCCCCTCACCCTCCGCTCGCGCGCAAACGGGTCCAACGAGAACCCTCGAATCCCACGCATATTGACGCAACACGAATCGGGAGCAATCCGACCCATACCATTCCATTTCCCTGCATGGATTATGATCACCGAGCCTCACCACGAACGGTCATGAGAACAGCGCATTCTGAATCTGCTTACTGGCACCTCTTCAAGAAAAGCTTCTGGAATTTTTAATAGCTCTCATGAGCCTCTTCTGTTCATTATGGACGGATGTTCACTTTAAGTCACTGGATCAAGACGTGCATGGTTTGGGTTGTGGCAAGCAACCTGATTTTGCGGGGAGATGACAGCGCAACTCACCAACAAGAAACCGAGGAGGAGAAAGCATCATGGAATGTGAACCATATCCAAGGCCCGGGCTTTGAACAGATCATCGACACCCGCGAGGGCACATGGATGAATCTTGATGTAAGCCCTGACGGAAAGCACGTTGCTTTTGATTTACTCGGGGACCTTTATATGATGCCTATTGAAGGCGTGAACGATAAAAACGCACAATCCCTCATTCACCTGACTGAAGGTATCGCCTGGGATATGCAGCCTCGATTCAGCCCGGATGGCCAACATCTGGTTTTCACGAGTGACCGTACTGGCAACAACGAGAAAGGCGGCGACAACATATGGACGATACATATTGCTACCGGGGAGCTAAATCAAATCACTCAGGAAACCTTCCGCCTTTTCAACAATCCAAACTGGTCACCCGATGGAGAATACATTGTCGCACGTAAGCATTTCACCAGCCGACGTTCTCTAGGTGCGGGAGAAATGTGGTTATTTCATCGCTCTGGAGTCAACGGTGGAGCACATGCAGGCGTGCAGCTTACTTCCAAGCCAACGGATCAAAAAGATGTGAATGAACCCGTATTTTCGATCGACGGCAAACATCTTTACTACTCTGAAGACGCAAGCCCGGGTTCCACCTTCGAATACGACAAGGATTCCAACGGACAGATTTATGTTGTGCGTCAACTGGATTTGGAAACAGGCAAGACACTGAGCCTGATCAATGGTCCCGGAGGAGCCTGTCGCCCGACCCCTTCCCCTGACGGAAAGACCCTTGCTTTTGTACGCCGAGTAGACGGGAAGTCCGGCCTTCACGTTTTCGATATCGAATCAGGAGCCATTCAGTTACTTTATGACAATCTGGAGAGAGACATGCAGGAGACCTGGGCCATTCACGGTGTCTATCCAGCATTTGCATGGACACCGGATGGTGGATCCATCGTCTTCTGGGCTCGTGGAAAAATATGGAGATTAAATATAGCCGATACCTCACTTCATGAAATTCCGTTTCGTATCAGGGATACCCGTCAAGTAGCAGAACCCGTTCGATTTCCGGTGAACGTTGCTCCAGGCAAATTCCCTGTCCGGATGTTGCGTTGGGTGCGTGTTTCCCCTCAAGGCGACAAGGTGGTCTATCAAGCCCTTGGCCACATCTACATCAAAATTCTGCCTGATGGTGAACCGACCCGATTGACTGCTCAGAATGATCACTTCGAGTTTCACCCCAGTTTTTCTCGAGATGGTCAATATCTTGTTTACACGACTTGGAATGACAAGAGCCTGGGTCAAATCCGGGTAACTTCTCTGTCAAAAAAAGATGACTACAAAAACCGCGTCATCACGAACAAACCTGGTCACTATATCAATCCTGTCTTTTCACCGGATGGTTCCAAGGTCGTTTTTCAACGCACTGGCGGAGGTTGGTTGACGAGTCCTTTATGGTCCAGAGACCAGGGAATTTACGCTATTGCAAGCCAGGGCGGTCAACCTGTGAAAATCACTGAGAGCGGATCAAACCCTCAATTTGGAATTTCAAATGAACGCGTTTTCCTGCAACAGACAGCTTCCGACCCCAACGCGGACAACCGAAAACTGGTTTCGATCAGTATGCAAGGCAAAGAAGAGCGCACTCATTTCACCAGCACCTGGGCAACTGACTACCAGGTCTCCCCTGATGGTAAATGGATAGGGTTCGTTGAAAGATTTCACGTCTATGTCGCACCCTTTGTTCAAACCGGAAAAACCATCACGCTTGGCCCTGACCAAAAAGGACTCCCCATGTTCAAGGCAAGCGAAACGGCAGGTGACTGGATACAGTTTTCAGGGCCTGACTCCAACCTTTACTGGTCTTTGGGATCTGACCTTTATTCGTTGCCTGTTTCTCTGGAGCAAATGACCGCTTCAGATGAGGACGCCTTGCCCGAGCCGAAAATAAAGAACATCAGTTTCGAAGCGGAACATGACAAACCTTCGGGCACTCTCGCTCTGACAGGAGGTCGCATGCTTTCCATGGTCCATCCATTTATCGAGAAAAACACCACTCTCATTATTGAGGGAAATCGTATCGTCAATATCGGATCCGACGGACAGGTTGCGATCCCGGAAAATGCGCATGTCCTTTCATTGGAAGGACGTCTGGTCATGCCTGGACTGATTGATACACACGCACATGGCCAACAGGCAGCTTCCGGCATCATCCCTCAGCAAAACTGGGTTGATTATGCACGTCTGGGCTTTGGCGTCACAACGGTTCACGATCCATCCAATGACACTCAATCCATTTTTGCAGCCAGCGAAATGACCAAAGCCGGATTAATCACTGCGCCCCGCACTTTTTCAACCGGACGCATCCTTTACGGTGCTACCGGAAGTTACAAAGCGGAAATCGATTCCCTGGATGATGCTAAATTCCACCTTGAACGCATGAAGGCGGTGGGTGCATTCAGTGTAAAAAGTTACAACCAACCGCGACGCGATCAACGCCAGCAAATCATCAAAGCAGCTCGCGAAATGGGCATGTTGGTCGTGCCTGAAGGCGGGGCCACATTCATGCATAATTTGACCATGATCGTGGATGGCCATACCGGCATCGAGCATACGGTTCCGGTTGAAATGATCTATGGAGATGTCCTCGATTTGTGGCGAGGAGCTGCGGTAGGTTACACCCCCACCCTGAACGTAGCCTATGGTGGCCTGGGAGGTGAAAATTACTGGTATGACGTGGATGAGGTCTGGCGCAACGACAGAGTCATGGCCTTCAATCCTCCCCATAAAGTCATTCCACGTGCAAGACGCCGAACCACAGCGCCTATTGAAGATTACAACCACATAAGACAGGCACGGATCACCAAAAAGCTGATTGATCAGGGTGGGCTGGTTCAGGCGGGCGGCCACGGTCAACTCAACGGTATTTGCACACACTGGGAATTATGGAGTTTTGTTCAGGGAGGAATGACACCATTTGAAGCCCTGCGATCTGGCACCCTTCACGGCGCAAAATACCTGGGTATGGACCATGATCTTGGAACGATCGAAGTTGGCAAACTGGCTGACTTGATTATTTTTGAAGAAAGTGCCGATCCGAGCATCGACATTCGCCAATCGCAAAACATCGAATGGGTCATTGCCAATGGTCGCCTTTACGATGCAAAAACAATGAACCAAAAAGGAAATCATACGCTGGATCGTCACCCCTTTTATTGGGAGCAATCTCCATTGGCTGCAGGTTTAATGATGCAAGATCCAGCTACGTGCGCAGGTTGTCAGCGGGGCGCCCAGCGACACTGAGAAAAAATCAGGATTGGCGATGGAAGATGGTATTCCCAAGCCATCCTCCAAGCACTCCCCCTCCTAGTGGGGCCACGATGTAAACAACCCACCAGCCGTGCCCGTTGACGGCGAAAGGAACGGTGCCCCAACCCGCGAATGTGGAGAACAACCTGGGCGCCAGGTCTCTTGCCGGATTAAAGCAGGCCATGGTCACTGGACCAAAAATGCATATAAGGACGGTTAAGGTGATCCCAATGGCAAAAGGAACACCTCCGCCCAATCGCTTCTGAACATCTGTTGAAGTAAAACCAAACACAGCGAAAGCCAGCAACCCTGTCCCGACAAGCTCTGCGACAAACGCACTGGACATCGATAAGGTGGTCTTGTGTTCAGCACTTAAAGGTTTTCCTCCTGGATTTGGAAAGAACTCACCGAACACCATGGCAGTGGCTTCGCTCCCTTTTTGACCTCGTTGAATGCCCTGCGCCTCTTCGTGGGCTGACAATGGTTCACGAAAGATAAGAAACAATATCGTCGCAGCCAGAAAGGCGCCGATCATTTGGCAGAACACATAACCCAGAGCCAGACGACCTTTCATCCCTCTGAAAAGAAACATGGGTAATGTAATGGCTGGATTGAAATGAGCTTGACTGTGACCTGCCGTCAATAAAATGGCCACGATCAACCCGGCACCCCACACCGCCGCTACCTGAAAAACCCCCTGAAATGCATCAAACGCCACCGCACCAGCGACCGCTCCGCACCCAAAGAAAATCAATAGAAATGTTCCAAAGACCTCTCCTATTACCCATTTTGGTGGCATATTTTTTAGGCAGCAGTTGGATCGACCGGTTTGAACAGCTCAGCTCCATCAGTAAATCCAGCTGCATACATGTCAAAGATCAATCGGATCTGATCCCTTACCTGACGAAAGAATTGCAGCACTTCATCTTCGCTGCCTTCCATTTTGGCAGGATCCGGGAAAGGCCAATGATATCGCCGAACTTGCCCGGGAAACTGAGGACAAGCCTGATCTGCATTGTCACAAACCGTAATGACAACCTTGATATCCTTGTCGAGAAATTCATTCATGTGTTTTGACGTGTGAGCGGAAATATCCAGCCCGATCTCATCCAACACCCGAACAGCAAGAGGATGGACTTCACCCGTGGGATCGGAGCCCGCACTATGCACAGTAGCCGTATCTCCCACCGCATGCCTCAGCACTCCTTCAGCCATGTGACTACGACAGGAATTCCCTGTGCAAAGAATCAGGATATCAGGTTTTTTAACACTCATAATCTAAGGGTTTACCCTGCCATTGAATCTTCTGAAATGTCGAGAATAATTGGCCTGCGAAGGGAAACGATTCTTGCAGGATATCAAGGGGATCTTACACTGGGTGACCATGTCATGGAAAATCCTTATCACAGCACGCACCTTTGAAGTCGTCGGCAAGCCCGCCATCGAATTTTTAAAATCCAAAGGTTGTGAAATCACCATTCCGCCCAAGTGGGGGCCCCTTTCGGGTGCTGAACTGTTGGAGCAATTGAACGGTCACGACGCGGTTCTGTGCAGTCCCGATGCATACCATGCTGATGTGTTTGACACTCAGGAAGGAAAGGCCTTGAAAATCATCTCCCGATGGGGAGTCGGGTATGACTCGATCAACATTCCAGATGCCACTGCTGCCGGCATACCCGTCGCCTATACTCCTGGACTCCTTGATGAGGCAGTCGCTGATTACGCATTCGCTCTTCTGCTGACCATGGCGCGCAGGACCTATAGTGTACATCAAACCATGCGTGAGGGCGGATGGAAAGCCGAGTGGGGTGTGGATCTTGGAAGTAAAACGCTGGGAGTGATCGGGTGCGGACGGATTGGACGAGCTGTCGTCAAAAGAGCTTCAGGATTCAACATGAAAGTACTGAGTTATGATGTCATGCCTCACCCGGATGCAAAGGCCATGGGGGTCGATTTCGTGGACCTGGACACATTACTCAAGGAAAGTGATTTCATCACCATCCACGCGGCATTAAACGAGGAGAACAAAGGCATGATTGGTGTGGAGCAATTAAAATCCATGAAATCGGACGCCATCCTGGTAAACACAGCCCGAGGTGCACACGTCAACGAAGAGGCACTTGCCCGGGCATTGAATGAGGGTTGGATTGCTGGAGCAGCTTTGGACGCCTTCAACAAAGAACCATTACCAAAGAATCACCCATTCCGATCTACACCAAACCTACTGCTGTCACCTCACCAAGCCTCGAGTAGTCGAGAAACAGGGGAACGCGTAAGCATGGCGGCAGCAGAGGCGATTGTGGACCTCATGGAAGGACGCCGTCCCAAATTGCTGGTCAATCCAGAGATACTCGACCAGCCACAACTGCGCGCCAAACTGAACGAACTTTAATCAAACATTCCGGATAAATATGAGAACCAATCACGTCAAAGCAAAACTCAAGCGAGGAGAGGCAAGCATTGGAAGCTGGCTATCCATACCAGATCCAACGACAGCATTACTGATGGCCAACGTTGGATTTGATTGGCTGAACCTGAATATCGAACACATGCCTATCGGTGTTGAAACTGCATCGCTTTGTTATTCAGCCATCGCCGGAACAAATACAGTCCCTATGGCTCGCCCCGCCTGGAACACGGGAGAAAATATCAAGCGTGTCCTTGATAACGGAGGCTGGGGGGTCATCCTGCCGATGATATGCAGTAAATCCGATGCAGAATTAGCTGTGGATTCGACCTTTTACGCCCCCAAGGGATCACGCTCTGTAGGAGGCATGCTCCACGCCATCAGTTTCCAAACCGACCCGGCTACCTATTACGAACGAGCCAACGAAGAAATCCTGCTTGTTCTCCAGCTGGAACATGTCAAAGCCATTGAAAATGCCGATGAGATATTAAGCGTGCCCGGTATTGATGCCTTTTTTGTGGGGCCGAATGATTTATTGAAATCCATGGGAGAAAAACCCAAATGGGACAGTGACAAACAGGAATTCATTGACGCACTGAAACATCTCCAGGCCGTTGGGAAAAAATACGGTGTCGCCTCCGGAATTCATGTGGCCGATGTGGAAGCGGCCGAGCGTCGCCGCAAGGAAGGGTTCCAATTCATCGCCGTGGCGAGTGAAGCGGGTATGATGCTTTCAAAAGCCTCGGAAATGGCAAAGGCACTCGGCTGCGGACATGAACGTGAAGTAGCCAAATATTGAGTAATCAAGACCTGTCTCTTATACACATCTCCGAGCCCACGAGACAAGAGGCAATCT
>OLHY01000329.1_pt1 | contig 16022 bp, 7 predicted proteins | sample 1609411 | NCBI WGS metagenome assembly OLHY01 (sample SAMN05416817, study PRJEB24817) | seawater metagenome | isolation source: Sea water | place: Canada:Atlantic | collected 2013-07
TCTACACTAGATCGCTCGTCGGCAGCGTCAGATGTGTATAAGAGACAGTCCCTGATGCGCATCGACGGCAGCAAGTTCAAACACATCCCCTCCAAAATAATTTGGACGCGGCTGGTAATGCACCTGACCTTGAACGATGCTCAGCGAGCCATGAAGCGGAGGTGAAATCACCTCGAGTTCAAAGGAATCAGACTCAGGATCCGATAGTCCGAAATCAAGTGTCAGAACTTGATCCTCGATGGTAGTGAAACTGACACGCGTTGCGCGTGGAGGATCGTTGATGGGGATCACCTCAAAGTCCACCCTTGCTTCTACAGGCGGAGCATGTCCGTCATGAACAAGATACCGAAATGTGTCCGAGCCGTGGTAATCGAGGGTTGGTAAATACCGAAGGCTGTCGGGATGAAAAAAACGCGTTGAATCTGCGCTGGATCTCAAGTCCGGGTAAGGAATGTCTTCCGGCGCCATTTCCTGATGGATAATCTGACCATGTAACGGAGCCTCCAACCATTCATAAATCAAGGGATCCTGATCAGGATCCATGGCGTTCAAATTGAAATAAAGAGTTTTATCCTCGCCTATCTTGAAAGATCGATTCACAAAGCTCGGGGATCGGTTGGGACGAATAATGGTGACTAAAACTTCCTGCAACAGATGATTGCCCTGCTCATCGATCAACTCAACCACCATACGGTCGCTACCCATGACGTTGGCAAAGGGCAGATAACTGAATTCTGAACCAGAACCACTGATAGCTCCTTTCAAGGGAGTGACCATCCATTGATAAACGATTGCCTTGAATCCCCCTTCAAGATCCATCGTTGCGGGACCGGGAACGGAAATATCCACCCATAGCTCAAGAGGGTCGGCCTCGGAAATCTCCGGCCTGGTTCCCTCGGGATCACTGTTCGAGAAACCTCCATCGCCTACCTGGATTTCCAGGTCGGCAATCACCCATCGTTCCTGCCCGTTTTCGGCCTCGTAGATCAGATGTTCCACGCCCTCAAAATCGGGATCAGGATGGTAGACAACCTGAGGTGGCAGCCCCTCGAGATAACCGTGACGAGGGCTACTTGCGAGTCGGTATGATATGCTCAACCCATCGACTAGGGCAGGACCCAATTGAAGGGGTAATACAGTGTCTTTGTTGAGCTCAAGCACCTCCGTCCGATGTGGGAGTTCGGCTGCAAAGAATCTCAACGAACCGGCATGCATCTCACTCCGTTCGCCAGCCATGCGCTGCACTGGTGAATGAGGCTCAGTGACCCATTGATGCGTGTAGTGATTACTTGACTGCGAGTGGAGAAAGGAAAATCCAGTATTCGAAGCTTGAGCGTTACCCTGCAAGCATGCGCCTGCCAGTAAACAAGCGATGAGCAATATGCGGCGCATAAGATGATTTGTCTGAAAAAGCGATGTGCTGAACTCAAGGGTGACTACTTGACGATCAGTTTGTAAGTTGCCTGGCTGTTGCCCTCCAGAACACTGGGCAACATAATTTCAATGGCCCGACTCGCAGGAGCCAGATATTGAGAGAGAACCTGATTATTGCCACGCACTTCAAACAAAGTGTCTTCCCAGTGGACAAGGTCGCTCGATTGCATCAGGCGATACATGCGACCGCGCACAGCCATGAACTCAAAGACCATGCTTTGATCGGTTAATTCCTTGAAATTCAACCGGAAACCATTCTCCGCATCAAACGCAAGGGTGCCGGAATAATATTCCTGAAGGTTACTGATTCCATCTCCATCGCTGTCGTCTTCAGGGTGCACATTCTCAATCCCTCCTGCCTTTTCTGCCAACATGCTTTCCCAGAGATCCGGTAGTCCATCTCCATCCAGATCCTCTCCCAGCGTCAGATTCAGCACTTGCACCTGACCGGACTGACCGGTGGCAGGAGTCGCATCACGAAGTTCAATGGGCACGTGTTGAACGCCATCAACCATCACCTCGATGCGATAGGCAAATTCGGGCCATTGAGCCAGACGATGATAAGACGCGCCTGCAAGGCCGCCATCCACAGGTACCACCATCTGATAGTTGATATTTCGGCCCGCGTAAGCGTTGGGGATGGATCGATAGACTTGCCCATTTTCCGCCAACAGACGTACTTCGACGCCATCCCCCTCAAGAGGCCTTCCCAGCTCATCACGCAGGTTCCCCTCGATCACAAAGTGAGGAACTGGTGGGTAGGCTTGAAGAGTTCCCAAAAGGGCCATTCCAAAAAAGATGGTTGTGATGCTTTTTCTCATAATTAATTTCCGGAATAGGAGTAAGTTTTAAAGTGTAATTTGATATCATCCACTGTTCGAATGAACCGCTCGATACCCTCCTTCGGATTGTTAAGGAGAGTGTCACCGGGAATCACCAGCTTCCAATGGGTATTCCAGACCGAACGTCCTACCAGGCGATTGTTGGTGTAATTATCCATGACATGGTTCATTTGGACAAAAACATCCGAGGTCGAAACGGCCCTGAAGGCCTGATGCTTTCGAATTGGAAAGTCGGCATTACCATTGGTCACTGATAAACCCTGATCAAAAATTCGGGCAAAGTTGAAGGGGTTATCACCAATATTGAAAGGAATAGGTAGGATGGTTTCTTCCACACTCCACTGCCTGAGTCCTGTTTGATCTCCCAAAGGCGGTGTCCTCATGATATCCTGCCCAACAGGGATGAGGTAAATGTATGGAGTAGCTGAAAGCGCATCCGGATTCAGCCAGTTAAAACCGCCTGCTGGACTCGACCCTCCAAGACCTCCAACAACCTGAGTGTTCGACAGGAAGTCTGACATACCCTCGTAGCCTTCCAGCGCAACTCCCGCTCCAAATATCTTATTGGCAAATGAGCTTGTGGAGAAAGTGTTATCCCCTGGGTTTAATATGTGACCAAACAAATTATAACCTTTCTCAATTCTGGTAGAGAATTCGAAAAGAAGCCCTGGCACAGGCAACCCACTCCCGTCATCAATTTGCAAGCACAGTTTTTGTATATCTGAATCTTCAAGCAAATTATTTTTGTAAGCATTCAGCAGAACGTCCTGCCACGCACTCTCTCCACTTTGGTCAGGATAAATGCGATAGCGCTCTGTTCTTAAAGAAAAGGTTGTACCGTAAGTGTCTGGGTTGTTGATCCCAAGTCTTGGCTCAAGGACATTCCAGTTGGATTTAAGTTCCGCCAGGATGCTGGCCAAACCCGGGTCGCCCATGTCTGAACCTGTGATTTGAGGTATACCGTCAATCATTACTCCAAGGGACCTGGTCGCTATAATACGATTGAGAAACTGCTGACCCGACTGCGTTCCAAGCAATCCGGTTTCGTAATCAAAAGCGGAGGCGGCAAGAAAAACGGAGCGAGCTGCCAAGTCAAACATCTGGCTGTAACGATCCTGGGTTTCCTCCCTGAAAATACGTAAGCCCGCGTTGCGAGTCCTAAGGCCCTGTATGCGCCTCGACACGTGTTGGCGCATGATATGGCGTTCCTGAATCAAACGCTCGGCCCTGGCTTTAATTTGCTCCATGGCCAACCTTTTTCCTTCATACTCGTCCGCAAGATAAGCAGCAGACTCAACCAGATCCACAAATTCAGCGAATTGGCCAGACATATCGTTTCCGCTATCTATTCTTCTCAAATTTGTCTCAGCTGTGTGATTGCCTTTAACAGTATCCTCATTATTTTTAATGTCATTTGACGTGATGATGCCGTTGATGGTCTGGGCATAAGCCATTTGCCCAAGCATTGTTAATTCCTGAACAAGAGAAGCAGTAAAATAACCGGGGATTTTTGCGGCCTTCGGCATATCACCACCTACAGAAAAACCCGCAATGAATACCTCTGGCAACTCTTTGAGAACATCTTTTACGAGATCCATATCGTATATGATTGCATCTGTAAGGAGAGTCAACGCCTCTAATGAGGCAGCCATGGCTGAATTATCATTTTCACGATCCATCACGCTTTGTTGAACCTCCCATAATTCATTCTCAATCCGTCTAGTCGCATTGTAAGCCGCAACAGATCCATCAAAATTCGCAGTCCAGGTGGTCAATGAATTCAGAGCTGCACTTAGTTGGTAATAAGCGGACTTCACCTCCGTGACGGCGATTTGCAATTCACCAGCTGCGGGTCTTCTGGATTGATAAGAATCAGGTTTTTCTGGGATACCATGCTCGTCCAAATGATATACGACGAAATTTGAAATTCCATCCTCCGGATTGTCATAATTTGGATCATCTAGTTTCGTCCACCAGTCAAAACCATTTTTCTCATCATCCCATTGATCCCAATCACTTGGGATTAATTCCCAATCAAGAGGCATGGATTGTTTATCTATTTGAAATGTCGTGCCGCGACCACTGAAACCATGTAAAGCTGAATCCTCGTTTGTATACATGTAATGGTAATAGTCCGGTCCGGTATATCCTTGAGAATACAATTTTCCTGGACCTACATCATCAGGGTATGGTTGCCCCAGCAGATCTATGAGTTCGGATTCATAAAGGTATTCCTGTAACTCGACTTCGTCTCGAAGCGTGTCCAGTGTGTTTTCGTCTTCGTGAAGTTTGCCTGAAAACCTCTTGATATGATAAAAGGAGTCAATAGCAGCCGACAAGGCCACTACAGCCTTGTCATAAAGTTGTTCAAAATGGCCAGTTGTTTCCTCTCTTGCAATTCCCAGGATACGATTGGGATCGATATCGAAAGTAACGGTATCTGCAGTAAAGTTCAGAGGCGTCAAACCGCCATCCAGACTGTCTTGCAAAGATTGTAATTCAAAGGATGCATGAGCCAGTGAACTCAACTCGACCACCGTCTGTCGATCTACTTTCTCAATGCCCTCTTCGTCAACTTCATCAGGAAGCATGCTATTTCCGACTGCCCAGTTGATAAAATCACCCTGAGCGGTTCTGGCAACCCAGTGATCAACACCCCAGGCTCGTCGGTAAGGAACTTCCTTTTCACCTTTCAAATAAGTTTTAGATTCTGCTTCCTGAATAGCGCCACGCCCTAGATGGTCCCAGCCGACATCCTTGACTGGTTGATAATCCATTCGGCGTGTTGCTTCAATAATTGCCATGGATGCCTGATGCCAGCTGTAGGCCGATGAAGCAAATTTACGCTCGTCCATGTAGTCCACACTGACGGGAACACCCAGAACCGAGACAGCTTCAGCGCGCGGGTTCCATTGAAACCAAGGCTTCATTATAAGCTTATAATAGCCCTTGAGGGCAGTCAGGTAATGCCCTACTGCATCTCCATGCCCTTGTGGATAAAACGATGCAGCATCGGCTGCGTCGATGACGCCATCGCCCTGATCCAAATCAAGGTTTTCCTTGATGTTGTAATTCAGGGCATAAATCACTTCACCACTGTCAATGCCTCGGGTGTAATTCCAGAAAAGCCGGTTATAAATAGGGCGGGTCTGGAAACTTGGCTGGTGCATGAAATCACGTCCGCGCAGCAGGCAGAGTTCTTCCTCAAGCAAAGAAGCGACCTGTCCCTTGAAAGCAAAAAGTGAGGTCGCGTAATCACCATACGTTGCATCTTCATTGCTCATACCAATGGATGGATCTTTTGCATCAGTGTAAGCTTCATCTCCAAGAAAATGATAAAGGTCGTTCAGATAGCCGGACACCAGCAGCAAGGCATCACTTGCATCTGCAGGCCCTGGTCCTGCGTCATACCCCTCGAAAAAACTGATCCCCTTGTTGAGAACAGTTTCATAAATAGCGATGAGGCCATGGTCATTCATATTTTCCAGGTTGAGAGCCACGTCCCCTTCCCAGCGTGTTCCAGCCTGCGTCAGCATACTGGCAGACAGGTCGGCCTGATTGTTGAGTAAATCACTCAGGCGCTGGTTGAATGGGTTGATTCCAGCGAGAACGCGTTTAATCCAACCTTCCGCGAGTTGAGGTTCGGTGAATGCTGACCACACGTCTTTCTTGAGGTGATTAGTTGTGTCCAGCGGCTTGTAGCGCATGGTCACATAATTGTCGCCAAGCACCTCGATGCCGCCACTCCCAAGAATGTAAAAATGATGACCCTTTCCTTCCTGTTTTAATACCCAGCCGCCTAATTGCAAGTTTCCATCCACAATCTCAGGAAGCGAGGGAGCCGCCCCCTGATCGGTCGGAGACAAATACCATTCATACTCAAAAAGATTGTATTGCCCGCTGAAATCCAATGTATGATAAAATGTGATTTTTTCATCCAGAGGGTTACTGGAATAGATGGATTTCACTTCCCCGTTTTCCTGAGTCTCCGCAACGCGTATGATATAGGACGTTATGGGTAAACCTTCATAACTCGGGTTATTTCCATCATTGGCAAGCAAAGTGAGGTATCCCTTGCCTTCTCCCGGGATAGCAAGCGCGTAAGAATCAACTGCCTGATCATCTGAAGTAATGATCGCAGCCTCATGGCTTGCGATGAGGTGGGTGCCTGCTGCGGTATCTGAAGAATACCCAACAACCGAACTACTACCTTCATTGGCTTTCCATAGGTTGGGATTTGCAGGATCCCGATAATAGGTCACCATGCTGGTGGTCAAATTAGCAACTGCATTTCCCCAATCAGTTTCTGAAGCGAGCTGTACTAACAAGTTACTCTCATCACTATCCAGAATATTGGGCAGCAGATAACTGTCCCCCACAATTTCTTTCTTGTATTCCCCAAGAAAGACCAACTTCCCGGATACGTCGTCATGTTTATAGGCCGGATCAAAATAGAAACGGTTGGACAAATGTGGCGGCAGATCAGGGAAATACACCTTACCATTCATCGAATGCTGGTTCATCGACGTCGGCAGATCTCCCTGAAGATCCGCCATTTTGGCACGCGTTGGATCGTAAAGCACAGCGGATGAAATGTATGCACCATTTGTTACATCAATGGAATTTGCAATCGATTGATCGTAGAGAAGTCTGAGTGTGACCTGTCCTGAAACATCGGGTAATCCTGATTTCGGTCCAACAAGCGTGTCACCAAGTTCGATCACTGGGACATCAGTCGGCCAGACAGGTCGATAAACGATTTCCAGTGAATCAGTTTGTGCAGAAGCAGCCGCTATACGATTTATCCCATCAGGCAGGAGGTAAGGAACCACATCATCTTCATCAGGTTGGCTGGCAAAATGCGGCCAATCAAAAGTGGATTGATTCTGGTAGTAGAAATTCATCTTGAAAGCATCAGTCCCATCCTCATCAGCGGAAAGTGTAAGGTAGGGTGGTCTCCCGGTGTAAAGTTTTCCTGAATGCTCGATGGATAGCGGCCCCTGAGTTTCGGTTGTCACCACGGGATTACTGTCAGGTTCCACCGTAATGGCCACTGTCAATTCAATCGGGTTCGACTCACCATCAAGACTGACCACCGTCAATTGGATGTCTTCGTTGAACACATCATTCCCATCGATGTAAGGCCTCCCTTCAAGGATACTACCCGAAATCCGCAACCAGTTGGGGGGCGAATAATCTTCACGGAAAAACATTTGGACCATCGCTCCACGCTGCGTGGCGTGCAAGTGCCACTCAAAAAACTCTCCTTCACTGACGCGGATCATTGATTGGTCGGACCATTGTTGGTTGAGCACATCATACGCACCGGCGTTCAGATCAGGTACCCCATCATGCGAACCTCGATAAACGAGGTGATGCCCTTTTCGATCCTGATAGGTATACCTTTTATAAGCATCCAAACTAAGCCGATCTTCGTCGGTAAGTTTATCCCAGTTCGCAGGCAGATCTTCCATCGATTCAGAATTGTAAAAGGTAACAGGCTGGCCTGTAGTATCAGAGATGGGAACAGGGAGATAAGGTAGAGGCATCGGAGCCTGCAGCATGCCACCAGCTTCGACTACATAATCAAACAGAATGCCCTGATCAGGATTTTCGCGACTAACATGAAACACGCTCATGGCAGGGCGACCGTCCATGGCAGTGTATTTGACCAACACATAAGGGTCCGATGTGTAAGGAGTAGACGCATCTGCCTCCAGTAAGTCTACATTCAAATCATCCCTCAAGGCATAGGCTCGTCCTCCAATGATAAGAGCATGCTCTTCATTGGGGTTGTAGCCTGGATTTGAGGCATCAGGTTGGCGATAAATAGTTCCCTTTGATTCGTACGCATCCAGATCCCCACTTCCATCGCCCCGCGCCATGATGATTTCAGAGGACAGGTCTGGCCATTGTAAGGTGTAGTGGGCTTCCACTGCCGGCCAATAAATATCGGGAATATTCGCTTGGCTTGGACGGTACCAAACGACTTTGATGCTCTCATTATTGGGGTCGATATTGACTGGTATGATGGCCCCCATGGAGGCGGACTCCATGCCTACTGAGTCAGGATTCAGATAGGCACTTGGATCATATCTATCAGAACTTTCCGGGAGTATGAATCCAGCCATGTAATCGTAAGGGCCTGTCGCAAGGTTTGCCTGAGCAGGAGGTGTCAGCCTCTCTCCAACGTGCGCTATCAACCCCTGATACAATAAGGGACCACCTGATAAAGGATCACTCAAAAAATCATTATCCAGCTCAGTTGCCATTGTTGCTATCCCCTCAGAGTCTACCTGTGCGAAACCAAACACTTGTTGGGCAACGCCCTCTCGCGGTTTCAGGAATTCAAGCAACTGTTTCCCCTCGTCACCGGCATAAAGCTGAGAGATTTCATCATCTGTTAGCGCGCGATCCCAAAGGGCAACATCATCGATAGCGCCGTTCCAAAACCTGTTTGTTTTGTTAGGATTTGAGCCAATCCACATTCTTTGGTTACTTGAGCTTAAAACACTAGGAGAAGAGTTTGAAGCCACTAGCTCACCATCAATATAAAGTTTGGTTCCGTTTACCTGATCCGCAACAGCAACAACATGATGCCAAAGCTGATCTTCCACATTGCTACCGAGTCCAGAGGCTATTTGCCCGGTATCAGCATTACCACCAGCAAAGGACAGGCTTTGGGTTTTTTTATGCCGATGCAATCGCCAATTGGATCCTTCGCCTTGCGCAATCAGAGCTTGCCATTTTGTATTGAAACCATCCACCTGAAACCAGGAGGACAGGGTCATGCTACCGTCTGCAAATGAAAGGCCATCAACAGAACCACCGATTATTTTCACATACTGCTGCTTGTCAGGATCAAGAACAATGGAGCGACCGAAACCTGACTTTCCTTCTTCAAGCGCAATAGCTCTACTTCCCTTGGGCTGACCGTCGTAAACACCAACCAGGTCAGCAAAAGCCGATCCCTTTTGAAGCTCTGTTTCCTCGTTGAAATTCCAGTAGGCGACCAATCCTGACTCCAAACTCGAATGGGTAGGCGGCGCGCTCCAGATCCCGAGTTCTCTCGCTGGCACCTTCACTGTCATCGACTGAGTGGAGCGGGCAAGGTCTCCACTATTGAGATGCGGTTCGAACCATGAAAAAACCCGTTCAAAACTGACAACACCATTGTTGTTATAGCTTAATAGGCACCGATGCTGCGGTTGAGATGAATCAAGGTAAGTGTAGAACTTGAGATCCCCATCAAGATAAGCACGCTGCTGATCGAGCGGGTCTTGATATTCCACAACAGCGTTGGACTCATGAGGGATGTTCACCGCTGTTAACTTGGCTTCATTTTTATCACCCGCTGCAGGTCGGATATAGTGAGAAAAATCTGCCGGATCAGATGGCCAATTGAAGCGATATCGAATATGGAGGAAAGGCCACTTGATATTCAAGGTTCCTTCGCGGTGCCAAATAATCTGAACATCGTTGTAGTGTAAGGTTTCATTCGTGGCATAGTATTCAGGTTTTGAATCTGCTGAACGACTAACAGTTTTGATAAAACCTCCTGACGCATCATTTCCCTGGGCAATGTAGGAAGCATACAAGGAAGTTTCATCGAGTCCAGTATCCTCATCGGACACAGTAACTTTCTCCCCAATCAGGATATTCACATCTCGAGGATTGGAGCTTTTCATGATATCGACAATTTCAAAACCTAGGTGTTGACGATTACCTTCCGAGTTGAGTTCTCCCAATAGTTCAACGAAAACCCTTCCCGTTGCATTCAATGCGAAGAGGGCGTCACCTTCTCGCCAAAGAGTCTTGTTGTATACTAAGTTGGAAGGCTCACCTGTAGTCAGACCCTCCATTTCTTTGACTATACCTTCTGTCACTGTTTCCGGTACACTTGCATTGAAAACCGCTTTAATCTCCGGAATAAATGAAGCTGAAATTTGAACGGGGGGGCCTTGAAATCCTGCCGCATTCCAGTAAATTTTTTGGGGCGGTTTAACTGGGGTGCCACTAGTCGTATATAATTTTTCAAGCAACCGATAGTATTTGCCCTGATCATAAATCCATTTGTCGGCATCTGCGGCATCTGCGGGATCAGATAATTCGCTCACTGCTTTGCGCCAAGTAATCTTGATAGTACCGGGTTGGGTAGCGTATACAGTGTTGGAATGCGGACTGAAATAGTAACCTTTGGATTCATGAGTTTCATCACCTGAGAGGTGCGGTTCCGATCGATAATAGGCGCTGGGATTCAACAATGCCGTGTCATTTTCATCCTCTGAGGGCAAGGGGATGACACTTCCAAATTTAAAATCAATCGATCTCTGAATTAAGTGTCCGCCAATCTTGGCACGCTGTAAAATAAAGCCACCGTTGGTTTCGTTGCGTGGCAAACCCAATAGATTCGCTTTTTCAATTTCGGTGACCGATGCGTCCAATGACTCGGTAAACGTTGAGTCCAGTGCAACATTACCTGCAAACCCATTGAATGATCGGAATTGCCCAGCGGTAGGCTCAAAAAGAGACGGGCCATCATTTTCTGGATAAGATTTCAATGTGCCATTGGAACCGGGATCAGCAGGATCGGCCGAAATAGGCATTCCCCCCAAACTGCTCCTGTTGTCAACAACACTGGCATGGCTGTTGGACAGGGGAGTAGTGATTGTTTCTGCAGCATGAAGCAACGGACCGCTTAACGTGAGAAAAAGGTAAAGATTTAGTGACCATTGGACGTATTTCATTTTTTTTTCAAATACTGTATGGAAAAGCATATAAGTGATTAATTTTGCAGGAACAGTCGGTTGACTAGAACTTGCTGTAATATGAATGTACCTTGTAAATCAATCGAACGATTGAAACCATTACCATTTCCCTCGAGAGTAAGTGTCTCTTCGTAGATACCTCCCTTATTACTGCCAGCCAGAATAATATCCTCGAAACTTCCTGAATGTGTGGTGAACTTAAAAGTCATTTGGCGCCTTATACCGAAAGATTCAATCCCTTGACTCAATTGATTGCTGAAGGAGGCATCCAGATTATCATGATCGGGATGAAAGGCGTGCAGGAAAGGATTATTGTCGTAACTGTCGTAATCAGTTGTAATGTCGAATTGAATAATCCCACCGAGCGCTATGTCTTGTTTGGGGGTAGAAGTTGTATCCACTTTAAAACTGCTTACTGGGAGATTATCGGCTGTGAACGGAAGATGAGTCGTACTGAATCGATGCACATTTTCCAGCCGTAGCGTATCTGCTCCAATGCTGATCATTTCGGTATTACTGGCCACCAACTCCCCTGCTGTACCGAACCCTGCAGGAATGAGTCCGGAAAAAACTCGCTGAAACAAATGGAGATCAGTCGTTTGATCATCGCCCTCCCCCCTGTAGAGTATGTAACGTAGCGGGAATTTGGTTGGAACCGGTGTGGGTGATGGTTTGTCAGCTTCTGAAGTGGGGTCATACATTGCTGAGACTTTGTCCAGAAAAACATTACCTGCCCACATACCATTCATCCCCCTGGGCTCTGCCATAACAGGAATGTTAAATTGAGAGTGCCCAGCTTCATCTTCGAGTTGCAGGATGCCGGAAAACCTCGCGACGTCATCTGCGAGGATGGACCGATCCAGAGCAATGGAGAGATCCCATTGAGAGTCGTATTCACCCTTAGCGCCAAGTTTAATTGTGAAGTCTTCGCAAGGGCAGTGGTCAGAAGTCTCTTTACCGTTGATTCCATAAGAAACTTGCATGAGCAGTGCCTCTTTAATGGATGATTCATTGACTTGACCTGCAGGAGGAGACTCACTGTTGATCGTGGATGCATTCACAATAATTGCCGAATCAGTGTTGTTCTGTATTCGTAATTTCAGCACTTGCATGTGATCCCCAAAATCAAGACCATTTGGATTTGACAAGCTAATGCTGAATGGAGCCACGTAGTGATCATTTGAGAGACCATCATTAACCCAGTAAGCCGTTCCTCGTGATAAGGGCGTTATTTCCGGGAAGTTCACTTCCTCGGCTATATTGCTATCTCCACTGATGTCGTAAGCATAGATTGATGTATTTAGCTGAGAAGCTGTATTGCCAGCATGAGCGGCGAAATAACTTTCGATGTTCAAGCCGGCTGAAGGGTGAACCGGAAAACCAATCAAATTTAAACCATCTGAATTAAAATGATAATTGGGAGGTTTGGGTTTACCCTTAATAGACAAACTCTGTGACGACGCAGCAGGGTCCACATAGAACAAATAAGCACTGTTGCCTACCAAAGCCTTGAGTTCTGACGTCAGGTCGCCATTGATTTTTCGCCATACCACCCATCGAGAACTTGACTCGTTTGGGGAATCCGGGGATTGGACGGCAAACTGGGAAGTTGAGTTATCCGTTTTCCAATACCATATTTCATCGACTGGAAGCTCCCCGACAAGTGATGAGATCGATGCGTAACTGGCATCGACATGCAGATAGACAGAATTCCATCCAGGAACAAGATTGAGTTGCTGAGTGAGCCATTGAGCATTCACGGAAACGTGAAAAGTGCCCGTTAAAAATAACAAGATGGCGCAGGATAGTTTTATTTTCATTTCAAAAAATGTTGGGTCGGAAAGAAGATATAAGAGAAATTTGACTAATTAGTAGTTGTGTTAAACTCAGTGACAATGCAGCTAAAGAAGTCGTTGCCATCTATTCGAGCTATACCATTAACCTCCAGGAAGAATTCGTAGACACGCCCAGCAACAGTCGAGAAACCTTTGGAGTGTTGCATCGACTGATGAGAAGAACCGAAGTTGTGATACTGCCAAAATGCCCAATACCCTTTCAGAATGCCGTTTTCGTAACACTTGAGGACATGGTCTGCTCTTCCAGTACCCTCTGTAAAACTAGAGCCATTAAAATCAACAGTAGCCAGCCCGCCAATAGCTGTAAAAGATCCCAGAGTAAAAAGAGCAGGCCCCCCGGTACCTATAGGACCCTGTTTCACTTCATGAATAGCGATCAGGGGTCTTCCATTTTTGAGAATGGCACCCGTATTGAAATCCAAAGGTCTGTTTTCACTTGTTTGAAGAGTTGCTTGAGAGTCCGAATTTTTGAAGGTCAATGTGGTTCCATTTGCAACTCCAGTCGGGGAGTGAAGAACCAATGACTCCTCTTGTGCAGGATTGATATTGACCGTTCCCCCGCTGATATCCAGATCACCCTCGAAAAGAATCTGCCCTTTGACATCCAGAGTTGCAGAAGGGTTTATTTTACCAACTGCCAACATACCATTATCGGTTGTCATAACCGGTGAGACAACTCCCGAAGCATCGACCTTGGATACGATTAATTCACCTTGTGTTATCAACCCTCCCGAAGCCTGAATTTCTCCTAGAACATCAAGTGCTGATGCAGGTTGGGATACACCGATGCCCACTTTGTTGCCTTCAGTGACGAGCACATCTCCATCAGTCCCAACAATCCGCTCGGCAGTGTTCGCATGCCCTGCCAGTAGTGAAAATGGATTCGAAAGCAATTGTAACCTGGGGAGAACTTCTCGCATGCCATCGTCGACCTTGACGGACAATCCGATGTAGAGTTCCTGACTGGAAGCTGCCTTGAACACGGTATCCAGTGCTTCGTGCGGTTCGGAGTTATATGGACTTCCCTCCCCCAACTTGACGCTGAAATGACCAGCGTCCACGATGACCGTTTGAAACTCTCCCCACAACACATGAGACGAGCCTTCACTTGATTCGTCGTCATGAATACGAAAGACAACATCATAGTTTGCAGGGGATTCCTTTCCCAGAACCTGCCCTGCAGCATCGGTCAGGAAGCCCTGATAGGCCATGAGACCGATCGGTTTGATGGTCGCCGATTGAGCGTCCAGCGTCAGGAAAGAAACCACACAAAGGAGTTGGAGTGCAGTAATGTCAAGTTTGCGCATAATTAGTTAATTAAACATCGGGGTTTAGTTTTTTATGCCTTCAAAGCATTCGGCGAAATTTAAATGTATAGGTCGTCGAGCTTGAGGATTTATTTGATCTTATTTGAAGCTGAGGAGGGACCGCATTTGGGCGTAAATTGATTCGAAGATAAATCCGATCACCGTTAAAGGCGTGAGCGGCTGCAGATAGAGGAATATCATGAGCACTGGAATCGTTTACTACACCACTACGCCAGGCAACGATGCCTGAATATCGCGCGTTCCAATGATACCCACCACTATTTCCATTGTGAAATGTAAGCTCCATTAAATAAGTGCCGTCTGGCATGCTGTTACCAATAAAAGCCGTTTGCCAATTTGAATTAACAGACAATTGTTTGGTGATAATTTTGACCGTATCGATAGCGGTGCCTTGCCGTAAATTGACGCCAGAATGCGTCAATTTACCACTGGTTTTGAGTTGCCCGGGGACGATGACTTCCCCTCCTTGATGACCCAGCCATAAATCCCTGTTGTCTGAAGGCTGCAGGTAAGCATGCGTGTCATCGATCCCCATCTGGAGATCAGCTGAAACAGCGACTCCCTCTGGAGTTTCGATCAGGACGCCACTTTCACCTGAGGGTGGCTTGACGCTGATACTGCCATTTTGTATCACGACTTCGCCATTTGTTCTCAAATCTCCACCGACATCCAAGGTTACCGTAGGCACGCTGACCCCTATCCCTACATTACCATTTGCCGTCTGCAGCACAGGCGTTGCGGTTAAACCGTCTACAGAGACGGACTGAACGCTTAATTCTCCCTGAGTGAGCAGACCGGAGGAAGCACGAATGTCACCACTGACGTCTAGGGTGTGCTCTGGAGTTGCTTCTCCAATCCCAATATTTTCACCTGAAGTCACAAGAAGATCTCCGCCGTTTTCACCTGTAATCCTTCCTGCGGTATTGGAATGACTGGACAGGAAGCTGTAAGGCGTCGTAAGAAATCTCAAACGTGGAAGAATTTCGATCGCCCCCTCTGCCGTGGTGAGGGTCATCCCCAGATATCTTTCAGGATTATTCTCGCCGATGAAAATATGACTTAAATCCGGATGAGGCTCATCTTGATATGAGGTACCCTGGCCAAGTTGCACACTGAAATTGCCTTGGTCAACGACAACTGTTTGCATTTCTGACCACTTGACGTTGGCAACCGTTCCTCCCGATTCCGTGTCATGCACACGAAAAATAACATCATAGTTTGCGGGGTTTGCTTTCCCCAGAACCTCTCCAGCTGCATCGGTCAAAAACCCCTGATAGGTAATTCCGCCGGGAGGATTTGTTTGACCTGAAAGGCTGGTGATAAAAAATGTGAGACAGGAAAACAGGGTGAAATAAACGATCTTCGGAATGTAAAAATCAAAATAATTTCTAATTTTCATATGTCTATGTAAAACTTCCCAAAAGGATATAAGATTCTTACTTGGATTTCTCCGAAATCAATTCCTCTAACTTGCTGATTCGTTTTTTCAGCTCTTCTATTTCCCTGTCTTTTTCCTGCTTGAGCTCTTGAACGCCCTTGAGAGAGATGAGTCCAAAACTGGTGTAGCCCACGGACAAATATGAATCGCCATTGATGTTTTCAGATTCAGTGACCAGATCAGGGAAGAGTGGCTGAACCTCCTGTGCAATCACTCCCAGCATGGGCACTCTTGCTTCCTGTGCGTCCTCTTTCCATCTAAACCGCCGAAGAGGAGTTTTCATGATTCGTTCTAGAAAGGGTTCTGCATCTGTCTCTTATACACATCTCCGAGCCCACGAGACAAGAGGCAATCTC
>OLHY01000338.1_pt1 | contig 15857 bp, 9 predicted proteins | sample 1609411 | NCBI WGS metagenome assembly OLHY01 (sample SAMN05416817, study PRJEB24817) | seawater metagenome | isolation source: Sea water | place: Canada:Atlantic | collected 2013-07
CTACACTAGATCGCTCGTCGGCAGCGTCAGATGTGTATAAGAGACAGCGATTGGACCGTGGAACGCAGTGATGGAACAAGTGCCAGGATCAATTGGACCAAACCAAGAAAAGATACTGACTTTTTATATGGAACATGGGTCGATCCTGATGGTGGTGTTCAGAACGAGTTGATCAGTTGGCAATCCGATCGTGGTCATCTGGTTGCCAATGCCCACGGACCGAAAGGTAGTTTCGTTGCCGTAGATCTCAGCCACGTCGAACGTCACAGAATGAGTGGGACGATCAGCAAGCGCGACATGGAAGGCAACATCACCAACGGTGTAATCATGATTGAACGCATTTCGCCAAACGAATCTCGGTCCAGGGTAATCACCGCAGATGGCAACTCATTCACAGAGGTTTTCCGCGCGGTTGAATAGTGAAGTTAAGAGAACATGACGGATCGCATCTCATGGCATGGGATGCTTTTTCCTCTGTTTGAAAAGGTGCCATCTGTTTGAAGCAGCATGCGAGTGCTGTTCAAAGGAGGCGGTAAGCCCCAGAGAAATTTCTCAAGGTTTTGTCCGCCTCCTTTGAGGTGATTATATGAAAATGACAGGACGGTGCCCGTCATGAGGTGCTTTCTTCCTAGTCTACAACCTTGACTTTTAGCCACTTTAATATGTAAATAATCCTCAATCACTCCACCAAAAAAAGTTCATGGAGATCCATGGATTTTCTGAGCTGCTTGCAGTTGGCGGGTGCTTGTTCGAAATTTAAGTTAAGACTGTTCATCTACATCCATCTTGCTACAGCTACTACCCAATGAAAAATAGATACCCTTTGAAAGCCAGTATCATGGCTATTGCGATGTCACTGTGTTCGCATGTCCTGGCGCAGAATTCCGTGTTGAACCCAAGTTTCGAATTCAACTACCCGGAAACCTGGCCGCACTATGGCGCAATTGAGGAGTGGCAGGGAGGAAGCGGAGTGAATCAAGCGGATGGCCCCTTCCATAACGGGGGTACGCCTATTCCCGATCAAGCTCGTGCTGCCTTTATTCAGGGTTCAGCTACTCTCGATCAGGAAGTTTTCGGATTTGAGCCAGGTGAATCTCATTGGCTCCAATTTTATTACGATGCTCGTGGCTGCTGTGGAGGAACCATTGATTTGGTGGTGAGTCTTGACGACGTGGAATTGGATCGGATCAACAATGTGAAGTCTTCTACTGATGGTAATCCTTACAAGTTTCGTAATATCCCCTTCGTGCCTGAGTTTGATGCCGGGGTGCTTACTTTTCAAACCATCGCAGCAGGGGATGCCACACTGAATCTGGATGCGATCAGTTTTGTTCTTCGTGGTGAAAATGAAGTGCCCGTCATGAACCCTAGTTTTGAAGCCAGCGGTGAACCCTTAGATCCGGACGGCATCATCAGCCCAGCAAATATCGCAGGCTGGGTTGGAGAAGGAATCTATGGTGTCAACTTGGACGGATTAGGTTCATTTGGTGACAACGGTCGCACATCAGAATCCGATTTTGTGGGATTCATTTCAGGTTTGGGATCATTGACTCAGACTCTGGATAGTCTCGTCGTTGGCAATGATTATAAATTGAGTTTCGAATACAATGCCCGAACAGGGGACAAACCTCAATTGACTGTTGTGCTGGGAGAAGATCAGGTATTTCAAGAATCGGTATCTCCCGTAGGCGGCAACAATGCCTATCGCACGGGCTCGATTAGTTTTACGGCTGATGATGTTCAGAAGTTACTCAGCTTCCAGCAAACTAATGATGGGGATCACACAATTCTTCTGGATTCGATCCGATTAGAAGGTGCAGTAGGGGAGTCATTCCCACCAGTGCAGGTTTCGCCGATGGCGCTGGAGCTGGCTCCTGGTCAGACGGGCGAAGTGACGGTTACCCTCCCCGAGGCTTATTTGGCGATCAAAGGGGGGCAGATGACGCTGACCAGCCCGGATCCAAGCATCGCGAGCTTTATAGGTGCGGATGAGAATGGAACACTGACCATCGATTTCGAAAAGGGCGGTGAAAACGTCAAGACGGTTGAAATCGTTGGAAGATTTAGAGGAGCGGTTCGCATGTTGATCAATCCTCCAGATGGATTGGAACTAACGAATGACACGGCCGTCAACGTCGTCAGTTCCATTGTGCGCAACGCCAGCTTCGAGAGCAATGAGGCACCCGGCGGTGTGGGTATCGGTTCGATTGTTTCCTGGAATGGGGGGACGGGATTAAATCTGGCTGCGGGGCCTTTCCACGATAACGGTGCAATTCCTGATCGACGACAAGTTGCCGTCCTGCAAGGGAGCAATACTTTGTCCCAGGAAATTGAAGGACTCAAGGAGGGTGAATCTTATTGGATTCAATTCAATTACAATGCCCGGGATTGCTGCGGCGGAACGATCAACTTCAGTGTCCAGTATGCCGGTGAAGAATTATGGTCGATTGAGGATGTGCTACCTGCATCCGTTGACGGTCTAGAAACTTATTACTTTCAAAATGTGTCCTTCAAAGCATCGAGCTCCAAGGGTTTGCTGGAGTTTGTGACTACGGCTGAGGGGGATGCAACTATCCTTTTGGATGCGGTGAACATAATACCACGCGGCAAGGAAGAGATCGTTATTCGCAATCCAAGTTTTGAAGCGAGTGGGAGTCCGGTGGGCGTGGGCTACGTCCAACCGTCCAATCTCGCGGGGTGGGAATATTCCGCGGGTGGCCGCGGCGTGAATGTGACAGGCCGTGGGCCTTTTGCTGATAACGGTTCCGGCCTGGATCAAGATTCAGTGTTGTTCATTCAAAACGCCGCAACCATGTCACAATTGGTCGAAGGCTTTGAAGCGGGCGAAACCTATACGCTGTATTACTACGTCAATGCCCGTAATTGCTGCGGTGATGGGTTCACTGCTTATTCCGTGAGTTTCGACGAGGAAGTTCTTATTGACGAGGAAGTCATTCCGGCCGGAGGTAACTTGCCGTTTCACTTGCGGTATGTCACGTTCGTGCCCAGTTTTCAGGACGGCATACTCCAGTTCGATACCGCTCCCGAGGGAGATCATACCTTGTTGCTGGATGATATTCACATCGTGAAAGGCAACTTTGTTCCACCCACCCCACAGCCACCCGATGTCACGATCACGTTCCAACGCCTGGAAGGTGAGGGGATTGAATTGAGTTGGCCCTCTGCTGCATCGGACCTCATCCTTCAGCGTGCCGGGACAATCGAAGGCGAGTGGTCCGATGTCGATGAGCCTGTCGTGCCGGTAAATGATCAAAATACGGTGACGATTTCGTCAGAAGGAAACCAGGCATATTTCAGATTGTGGGCGCCTTAACGAATGATGTGTTTTGATCGTTCAGAATTTTCCGGCCGCATGTTTTCAAACATGCGGCTATCAGCTTTTTACAATTGGGTTTGGTTTACAATGGTAATGCAACGCTGAAAGTTTGCCCTTATGCCATGTTCGATTGAGGACTGTAGAATGCGAATCCGTTTTAAAGTCGATCACTCACTCGAAAAAATAAAAACATCAATATGCCAATCATCCTTACTCCGATTACTCGTCGTCAATTTCTTCGTAGTTCACTCGCCTCTGGCAGCCTAGCGATGATGACATCGCATGCATTGGCAGACGTGGGCAGCGATCATGTTGGGGTGGACTCAAATCGATTGGCCTTACTTGCGGACACACATATCAGTGCTGATGCAAACCGTGTCTACCCGGGTACAAAATGGCCTGATTCGCCCGTCAAGGAATCAGAGCATGAAAGTGTTCATATAGCGAACTGCCTGATACAAACGGTCAAACGCGTCATCGCACTCAAACCTCGACCGGCCCACTTGATAATCAACGGTGATTGTACTTTCGGTCGTGGCAGCGAAGCGGAATATGAACAGTTCCTCAAGCTGGTGGAACCATTGCGTATCGCTGGCATTACCGTTCATGTGACCATTGGTAATCACGATAATCGTCAGAACCTTTGGAAATTGATCCCCTGGTTAAAGGAGGAACACATGGGTGTTCAAGCGGATGTGATTGAATTGTCCCACGCAAATCTCATATTGCTTGATTCAGGAAACGGAGTATTGGGGGATGAACAGTTGAACTGGCTGGTCAGCCAACTCGACGCACGACCGTATAAACCCGCCCTCATCTTCAGTCATTTCAACCCGTATCCCAATCGTGGTGTGCGCCCCATCCATGGCATGCGTGACGGGGCGTCGCTATTGAAAGTGCTCGCCGAACGCAAGCATGCCAAAGCTTATTTCTATGGTCATACCCACGAGTGGCAGCATGATCAACGGGACCATCTCCAACTCATCAACCAGCCAGCGGTCAGTTATTATTTTGGGAAAGGCCACGCACATGGTTGGGTCGATATGAAGCTTACTGCAATGTCCGCTGATCTGGAATTGAACTGCATCAATCGCAACCATCCGCAACACGGTGATCGGAGGCAAGTCCCCTTGAAAAAATTGTAAAATAGAGCCGTGGGCAAAACGGGTGATCCATTGAGACGCAATGACCGAATCCAGTAGTAAACAACAACGGCTTGAAGGCGACACATTGCCCGGCTCTTCAGTTAGAACCCCAGTTATCACATGAAGCACGGTCTGAAAATTATTTATTTTTTGTTAGCATTGGTCAGTTTGGCCCAGAGCTCCAGTGCCGGTAAGTCTCGCTATACAGAACCCTACCCTAAGGCTGAATCAAAAAAAGGATTGCAAGTAGAGCTCGTCGATGACGCCCTGCATCTTGGCATCAAACACGCAGGACTCAATATCAACCTGAGTCAGTTGATTGACCCAAGTGCTGATCCAAAAAACCCTGTCTGGAAGTACAAGGGTAAAACCTATCATTTTCAGCTTGGTTACCTTTCTCGCATGGATTCTCAGATCCACGCCCTATCTGAGAAAGGAGTCTTGGTGAACCTGATTGTGCTTGCCTACCAATCGCATGATGCACGCATCAATCAGCTCATGCTTCATCCAAACGCGGTAGCAAAACCACCCAATCGCCTTTGCGCGTTCAATACCAGATCGGAAGAGGGCAGGCACTGGTTTTCCGCAACGCTCGAATTCATGGCGGAACGCTGGTCGCATCCTGACCGTAAGCATGGTCGTATTGTAGGCTACATCATCGGCAACGAAGTGAATTCTCATTGGTGGTGGGCCAACATGGGGCGGGTGAGTATGCAGTCTTTTGCCGATGATTATCTGCATACGGTCCGGCTTGCACATCGAGCCATCCGCGGACAATCGTCATGGGCACGCGTTTATATTTCTTTGGAGCATCACTGGTCGATTCGTTACCCCGCAGGGGACGAACAACAGGCATTTCCTGCGAAAGAATTTCTGGATTACTTTGCCAGGCGTGCGCGTGCTGGGAATGATTTTGATTGGCATCTCGCTTATCATCCCTATCCAGAAAATCTTCGTGATCCTCGCTTTTGGAACGATGAGTCCGCTACGATGGAGCCGAATACCAAACGCATTACCTTCAAGAATATCGAAGTCCTGGAAAATTACATGGAACGACAATCATTGCTGTATGATGGAGTTGCTCGGCGCATTATTTTCAGTGAACAGGGCTTTGATACTCCCAAAACAGATGATGGTGAAATGATTCAGGCTGCGGCGTACTGCTACGCATACAAGAAAATTGAATCAATGCCCGGTATTGACGCCTTCATTCTTCATCGGCACGTCGATCACCGACATGAGGGGGGGCTTTTGCTGGGTTTGCGACGTTGGGATACGGCGAAAACAAAGAAACGCATCTACGAATGTTTTCGGCTAGCCGACACACCTGAATGGGAAGGTGCCTTTCAATTTGCTTTACCCATCATAGGGCTTGAGGATTGGGATCAAAAACCTTGATCCAACTTGTTATACAAGCCGGTCAGGTCACACCTAGCAAATGCCAGTAACAGTGTTGATTCAATCCATGTCTTCCCTCTGTCATCAGGTAAAAGCCTAGCATCAGCCATACTTACCGCGGTTCCATTCCCTGTCTTTTTCATTCTTTCGGCGGATCCTCCAGAATATAAAAGGTCCCAAAGCCGATAAATATAATCCAAGCTTCCAGGGATCGCCGGCGGGCAGGATCACGATAACAATGAAGGTGGCTGTGTAGGTCCAGCAGCAATACCAAACCCACCGGAGCAGCCAATGAAATACACTTTCAACTGGTGGTGTTTTTGCTATCTCCATATCAAAGCATCTGCGGTGGACCCACTGGTCCTTGGCATTTTTCCAGCCAGAACTTTCATCGCATGCCTTGCCGCACACTAAGCATTATTTCATCGTTGATACTCCTTTTACATCACGTGTACGTATTCGTAAAAACAATGCCGATGCCCATCTCAACAGTTGAAATCAAAAACAGCTCTGGATCTTGAGAGAGCAAGGTTCATCCATGAACACTACACAAAAAGAAACAGGATAGAATACAAAAAGTATGAGAGATTACTCTTTGATGGTGATCGACCTGTTGTCCCGCTGTCTCAGCAATCTCTTCAATAACCTGTGATTAATGTGGCCTGAATCATTGACCAACACAGTTGCGTTGGGTGTCAATGGTGGAGTATTGGACTCCCATGCTTCGAGTAATGCATTGGATTGGGCTATCAATAGATCCTTGGAAGCCATGAAATCATAGTCCCCTAATATTTCCGGCCAGATACGTTGCAAACTGCGGTAGGCAATGTAACGAACAACGGGGTAAGGATCCTCCAGCAGTGGTATGAGAAAAGGTGCCATCCAATCCGGATTCGAAACCTCAATCGCTGGTTCCCAACCCGCATGCCAAGCGGCTACGGCACGTTGAGCTGCGTGACCTTTTAACATCCACAGCAACCCTGCTGATATGGATTTTTGCTCCTCGGTGAGTTTCAAATCCTCGCTACCGTAGCGATTTGCCATATGGTCCTGCGCCCAGCCCAAAGATTTATCCAGATGACAGAGATTACATGCGTTGGGTACACCGAACTCGATGCTGCTTTTTAATCTCGGAGATTGAATCTGATGCGTTCGAATGGCGTTGAACAAGGCATACGTTGTATGTGGCATATGGCAATTCATGCAGTCGCTACCCGAAGAATCCTGCATGTGAAAGGTGTGATCAGAGATGCTTTCATTGTATGCTGGCTCGGTGTGGCATTGGGTGCAGGATTGGTTACGAACGAGTGTCGGTTTTAGCTGGTCTGCAGGAGGCGCATCGTGCATGGAGTGACAGGAAAGACAACTCATGTCACCCGAGACATAACACTCAGACCGGGACATGCCGGTGAACTCTCGGCCACCCGCCAGAATGCTTCCATCTTCCCACCAGCGCTCGCGAAAGAATGCTGGATTTTTTTCGAGTTCATCCCAGCGTGTCTTTGGATCTCCCTCCATTGGATAATGAATATAGTATCGGGAATCGGACAAAAGATCGCCCGGTTTGAATTGAACGCCTTCATGGGCGATTTGCATGGCTACCTCATCTTTGGGAATAAAGACGCCGTGGCATTGCCCGCAAACATGACTCGAACGTTCATGATCCAATTTCGCGGGGTTTACGATTGCCTGGTCGCGATCATTTCCCAGTCTAGATCCATACCTGTTGGCTGGATTTTGATGCAGTGCTATATGTTTTTCACCCGGACCGTGGCAGGCTTCGCAGCTGATGCCTAATTCAGCAACCTCAGTTTCCAGCATGCCAGTGTCATCATTGAGTCCTGGATTCCATCCTGTACTGTGGCAGCGAATGCAATGATGGTTCCACTGGGTGACCATCCGCTCGCGATCTTCGGGTCCACGCATGAAAGCGGCCTCTCTTGGGATCCAGCGCTTGTCCTTGATAAGGTAAACCAGGGGCAAGGTCTGCAGCAGGGTTTCCATGCGGGGGCTTTCCACCCAATACGTCTGATAATGGTGAGACCCGGTTGTCATCACTACCTGACGATCCACATGCGGGATTTTGCTTAAATCAGCTTTTCTGTTTTTTTGGGCAGCCTGCATCAACAAGTCAGGATCTGGCATCCGGGCCCAAAAAGTATTGTTGGTTTTGTAAACTGAGTATTCCAATCCGTCCGAAAGAATCGTTTGATTATCGAACGCACCGAACACATTCCCTTTCTTAGCCTGCATGGTCATGGAGCGATGGAAAGTGCCCTTCCAGGACGCATGTTCGCCAGGATGACAGGATTGACACCGATCAGAGGAAACATAGGCATCCACCTTGCCCAGCTCGGGCAATTGTTCTCTCAGAACCTTGTCCGCGGAATCCCTGAGGGAGGCCTCCATTCGTCCCTTGACCAAAGAAACTACCAACAAAGTAACGGCTACCAAGCCAGTGATGATGGCCAAAAGGATCGTATACTCTTGAGATGTTCGTTTTGTCTGGCTCATGGCAGCGCTCGCTTTCTACCCTGATGATCGTTACAAGTTTCCGTTATGTTGGCCACTTGTTAATTGCGTTAAATCACTAACCCTGGGCAAAATCACGCTGCTTTCACGTTTTAATCAAGCGATCACCTGAGGGCAGTTTCTCGAATATTCAACATATTCATCTTACCTGTTTCATGATCAGAGATACAGGGAGTACATCCATTTGAACCCTCTTTCAAAAGCATTAATCCATGCATAGTGCCATGAATGAAATGTCCTCGAATCTCATCTCCAATTGTGCCCTGCGGGTTCAAAAATACGTATAGATCAATATATGAAAAACATACAAAAAAGGTTCGTTATAAAAATAATAAAAATTTGTAATAGTTCGTATAGAGAGATATATGCAAAATAAAAAAAATATAAAGAAATCAAACATATTAAAAAAATGCAAAATTTTGATTCTGGGAATTAATCTCAAGTCAAACTTAAGCGATACCTCACTATGAAATGGCCCTACTATATAAATCTCAATCACTTCTCTGACTGGTTCAAACTTTTCATCCTTTCCATTTGTCTTTGGGGTGCATCTTTACCGTTAATTGTGCCTGCCGACCAACAACCTAGAATTGTTGGAGGTATGGATGCAGATCACTCATGGCCATTCATGACCGCGCTGATCGATAGTGAGGCTGCTACAGGTATGGATGGGCAATTTTGTGGAGGAACGCTTGTACATCCCAGATGGGTGCTTACCGCTGCACATTGCCTTGAGGTCTGGGGTAATAATGAACTAAGGTCTGCAGGATCGCTACACGTGCTTGTAGGAGCTGACTCCAAAGGGCAAGTAGATGAAAATCAACGCATTCCTGTTCTCGAGGTGATTCCCCATCCAGATGGAGGAGATCTCGCATTACTGCTTCTTGCGTGGCCTGCAGAAGGGAAGCAACCTGTATCGCTTTTAGCCAAGAGATCACCCCTGCCCACAGGAACATCTGCGACCATTCTTGGGTGGGGTGTAATGGACGTCGATTCATGGGACTTTGCCGCACCGAAAGCACTTCAAGAAGCCAAGTTGCCAATCATTTCCAATGCTGCAGCGAGTGAATCCATTGGCATCAATCTCCCTCCATCCGAAATAGCTGCAGGATACTTGAAAGGTCGTGTAGACACTTGCAGCGGTGATAGCGGCGGACCGTTGCTTATCAAAGGAGATATGGATCGCTGGTATCTGGCTGGAGTTACCAGTTGGGGCTTGGGATGTGCCAATCCCGGTTCGTATGGTATTTATGTTCGAATCTCATCATACTATGATTGGATTCTTTCTCATCTTTACCCCGATTACAGCGCATGGGAAACGGAGCATAGGGTGTCAGGGATGTATCTTGATCATGATGGTGATGGTAGATCAAATCTAAGTGAATATGCTTTCACCACAGACCCCAGGGATAGCGAGTCAGTCCCTGAATTCACCATCCGGATACCAAAAGACCACCTGAGCATTCAAAAAATGAATGTGGATCTTCCTGCACGTCAGCACAGTGATGATTTACGATGGACTTTCAAGCAGTCTCACGACCTTTTTGACTGGAAATCAGTGCTGCCTGTGTCCAGCGAATATCTTGCGCATGATGAATATCTCATCAATCGGGTTACCTTTGCTGATTTCGATATTTCAAAAAAATCACACTTCATCCAAATCAATCCTGTACTCGGGACGGATCTCAGCTCACTTCCACCTGATCAGCTTAATCATGGTTCAACCCATGCTGGCGTTATATTGCCTGAATTTACCCTGGAACAATCTCCGGACTGGGCACCTGATGCCGGACTGGTTCGCTCCTTTTTGACGGAGCCTCTCAACACGAGTCAAACGATCCGTTTGGCTCTGAGCTCCGAGGATTTCAAACCTCACCTTGAGGTGCTTCATTCAGACATGGAAGAGCACTCCTTCCTGATAGGTGAAGGTGAGGGGCCGTGGAAAGATTATCTGGAAGTTACGGATGAACAGGGACCCATGCGGGTTAATGTTCTTGCTTCCAGTGACAGCAAGGGAGCATTCGAATTAACTTCCATTCTATTGCCATCTGACCATCTATCCTCAGGCGAAACCATCCGGGGTCGACTGGGTGCCAGTGATCAACGCAAAGATGGATTCGTCGATGCCTATCTCATAAAAGAAATAGTTCCTGGGGCAGCTATTAAATTGTCCGTAGTCACTGGAGCTAATGCATGGCTGGATACCCGGCTCAAAGTGATTGATGCATACAATGGTGATATTTTGGCAACGAACGATGACGCTAATGAATTTGATCCTGAGCTGATACTCACTCCCAGCGTGACGGATAAAGAATGGATCGTGGAAATCCACGCATGGTCGGAAGGCAACTACTCAATCAGCGCTGAACAGATAGAGGGTGAAGAAGAACCGTCTGAGAAATACATTGCCATTCTCAATGGTGAGAATGATTGGTCCGGCTCCTTGAGTGATGAAGACATTGCATATGTGTCATGGACTGATTGGGATCCTCCCGTCAGTAAAGTGGCAGACTTGTTTTTGCTGGAAGGACTCGAGCCTGATCATCCTTATCGCATTGCAGTGAATTCCTCGCAGTTCAATACTTACTTTGAGATCTACGATCAAACTGAATTTGAAAATTCACAAGATAAGTGGCCACTGGACTGGAACGATGATTTCGGTTTCGGCACTGACGCAAGCAGCGTATTCATGGTGCCTCCCAGAATGACAGACGCTGCCCCTGGTAATTATGTATTGGTTGTCACCGGTAGTGGAGATTTTGAACGTGGTGATTATTCGCTGAGTATTCAACCCGAACCCATACAAATATTGAAAGAACTTGAGTTGCCGCTGCTCACTAGTGACAGCACTCATCGTGCGATATTCAATCATGCAAGTCCCTACATCGAAATCGAGCCAGGACGGGTCGTTCGTGCAGATCCCTATCGAATAGAAGCTGGCGAATTAACTCAGCCACTGAGCATTACTCTTGAGACTGTTTCTTTTGATGCGTATCTATGGGTCCTGGATGGTATCTCAGGTTCAATGATCATTGAAGATGATGACAGTGGACAAGATATGAACGCAAAGTTGATCATTGATCCACAAGATGTTCCTGATCACGGTAACATTATTATCTTAGCGGGTAGTAGCTATCCCAGTTTTGATATCAGCGGTGCCTACCGACTCTATCTGGGGGAAGGGCAGATAATTCGTCCGTCATATGAACCTGAAACTATCTTGTTGATTAATGGTGAGACCACGAATGGAAACTTGCCAAGTGGTTTAACCCTTTTGAATGGCAAGCCGGGAGTTATCTATGAGCTCCCTGTCACCGAGGGGCATACTCGATGGGAGATCGACATGCGGGGTGTTGGAGATTCCTTTTTGGGTGTCAGCCCTGTCATTGAACTAGTTGATCCACGAAGTGGCAGTGTCATCAAGATGGTGGAGACGGGCTGGGATGCATCCGGAGCCCTTCTTGAGTGTTTCGTCGCCTCAGGTGAAGAGGGATATCACGTGTGGGCATCTTCTGCTTATGACTGGGACGAGGGAGACTTTCGTATCAAGGCAACAGCTTTTCCTATTCGCTCAATTGATCTGGAAGGAAGTGCATCAGGATCCTTGGTGCGCGGCCCTAAGGATCCCAACTTCAATACATTTAACCTGATTTATTATTACGAAGACTTCTATATCCAGGCTGAACAGGATCAATCTATCAACATTGAGATGACTGCGGATGATTATATTCCTGAGATATACGTAATGGATGCTGTTACAGCCCAAACTATTGCATGGTCTCTACCGTCAGGAGATAAAAGACAGCGACGCGCAAGCCTGTCCTTGGATGTGAAAGCTGGGTCAGCTTATATCCTGCGAGCGACGTCCCTCAAACAAAGGCGAACCGGAACTTATAAGGTGTCCATTTCTTTGCCCAATCAACAGCAGATTCAATGATCAAAGTGCGACATGAATACTATATTTTCTTTTGTCTCGGCGCTTGCTTAGTCGAATCGATAGACAGCAGGGACTATCGCTATTGGGTGCATAATTGCTTTACTTGCTCATATCAACAACGCATCATGGACAACAATCCAAGCAAGTGAACCATGAAAAAATCTGATTTCAAATCTGGCTTTACACTGATTGAGTTATTGGTTGTGATTGCCATCATCGCCATCCTTGCAGGCATGCTTCTGCCGGCATTATCCAAAGCCAAGGAAAAGGCCAAAAGAACCAAATGCCTGAGTAGCTTGCGGCAGCTTGGTATCGCCAGTCACATGTATGCAGATGATAACAACAATCATCTGCCACCCATGGTCAATCATCAGAATCAGGTGGGTAATTGGTCATGGGATATGCCTCAGACCGTTGTTTCCAATTTGCTGGGATACGGTTTTGATCGAAACATCCTATACTGTCCGTCGTTTGCCAAACAGAACAATGACACCCTCTGGAATTTCACCTCTCAATTCAAGGTCCTTGGTTACGCATTTGCCACCAAGGGATCCCCGGGTTTGGCTCAAAGCAATATTTTTGAGCGAATTCAGTTAAAGACAGTGACTGATAACCGCAGCGGGGCTACTTATACCATTGGAATTTCCGAGGGGATTTTTGTCGCCGATGCCACGCTCTCCAATCGTAATGATCGTGAGGGGCATGGCGGTAATTTTTCCAAAGTCGATGGAGGTTGGAAGGGGCACAGTTCTCCTCACCTTGCCGGGGGAGGGGCTCAAGATCGGCTTCCTGCGGGTGGCAATGCTCTTTATCTGGATGCGCATGTTGCATGGAAGCCATTCAGTCAGATGCAACAGCGAAGAACTCGAGGGCCCTTTTTTTGGTGGTGACGTTTCCTTGCTGACGCATGGCCTGATCGACCTCTCGATTGAGGTTTTTTCTATGTTCATGCGAACAGGAGGCAGCTCCTTTTGCGATGAAATGGACCAGTTACTTGATGTAACGCCTCTGGAAAAATCTCAGCATGGCGTCTTCAGATCCGACAATGATCTGCTTTGCTTGATCGTATTTCCAACTCCGCTTGATTGCGATCAAGCAGCTTGCTTCGCCGTGGTGAAAACCCTTGGTTCAAATATTCTCTCTTGAACTTGTTATGACAGCGCTTCCGGTGACAAATTCTTTCTGGCTTAATAATCGAACAAAAAAGGCCTTGAGCTAACAACCAAAGCCATTCAAATAAACATTCCAAAAGTTTTGCTTAACTCAAATAAAAATATTGACAGAAGGCTTCACTTAATGAGAATGAGTCTCAATCGCAACAGCGGAATCCTTAACACAATATCTGGAAATATAAAATGAACCGACATCTCACCTCACAAAGAGAGGTTATCAAAAAAAATAACTCATTAGGCATCAGTATGCATTCAGGGGTATCAACCACAATCTGCATGGGGCTGATTTTTTCCTCATCACTCAAAGCCCAGGAATCTTCGAACACACAGGAATCAGTGTTGTTGCCTGAAGTGTCTTTGATTGGCTCCGATGCATCACAGCAAGTGCTTCCCGCCTCTGGGGTATTCATCGGCAAGGATGATCTCAAAAAGCAAAACTACGTCGATGTAAACCGAGTTCTTCGTCAAGTACCGGGCGTTTATGTGCGAGAAGAAGATGGTAACGGGCTTTTTCCGAATATCAGTGTGCGGGGTGTCACAACTGAACGAAGCAAAGCTGTCACCGTTATGGAGGATGGTATCCTCAGTGCGCCTGCTCCTTACTCAGCACCTTCGGCTTATTATATTCCAAATATAGGACGTATGAGTGGTTTGGAAATTTTGAAGGGAAGTAGTCAAATCAAGTATGGCCCCCATATCACAGGTGGCGTCATTAATTATCTATCCACGCCCATACCTGCCGATCAGGAGACATTCCTCAAATTTTCATATGGATCCTACAACGAGGTGATTGGGCATTTTTGGCATGGTGATGTTCAGGAGCTCAACAAAGGTGGTCGCGTTGGTTATCTGGTGGAAGGTTTCTATCACGGTAGCGACGGATTCAAGACCATCGATGCGACACCTGATTTTTCCGACACGGATGATACGGGTTTCAAGCGGGTTGAGCCCATGGTGAAAATCTTCTGGGAACCCGATACGGCCAATTACAACAGGATAGAATTCAAATATGGATTCTCTGGTCTGGACGCGAATGAGACTTACCTCGGATTATCAGAAGAAGATTTTAATGCGGATCCCTTCAGACGTTACGCAGCCTCGAGGTTTGATCGTATTGAAACAGAGCAGCAGCAATTTTCGCTTCGTCACATTGTTGAGCCGGATCCGAGCTTGCGCATTGCAACCACTGCCTATCTTCAGAACTTCACCCGAAACTGGGCCAAACTCAAAGACCTTAGAGCGCCTGTGAAAATGGGGCTCTCCCAAGCTCTTCAGGATACGAGTGCCGGTGGAGGACTGGCTATCCTGAAAGGTCAGGCTGCAGGTACGTATCGTCTCAGAAATAACGCACGTGATTACCAGCTTTACGGTATACAAACCAGCGCAACCAAACAGTTTGTGACAGGTAATGCAGAGCACGAATGGGAAACAGGTGTTCGATTGCATTTCGATGAAATCGATCGTTTTCAGTGGGATGTCCAATATGATCAGGATGCCAGCGGAGCCATTACAGGGGCCCAGACGGGAGTCAAGGGGGCAGCGGGTGACCGAATTCAACAGTCAAGAGCGCTTGCGATTCATACCCAGGATCAGATTAAATGGGACCGCTGGTCGATAACTCCCGGTATTCGATTTGAAACTGTTGATCAAGACTATGAGCAGGATCAACGGCGCGGTGATGGAGGGGGCAGCCCAGCCTCAGGAGATGGAAGTATCGATGCAGTTGCAGGCGGTGTCAGTTTTGGATACGAAATCAATCAAGATTGGAATGCCTTTTTTGGTGTTCACCGAGGCTTTTCGATGCCAGGTCCAAGATCCTCCATTCGCAGTAATCTGGAAGAAGAAACGTCATGGAGCTACGAGTTGGGAACAAGATACAACAATCCTGAAAGAGGCTTGACTGCAGAGGCCATTGCATTCAAGACCGACTTCAATGATTTGATCGTCGGAGGCAACATTGGCGGAGGCGGTTCTGCGACCACTGAAAATGTCGGCGACATCGACTCCATGGGGCTTGAGTTGGCCCTTGGATATGATCATGGTCAAGCATCGGATTGGTCGGTTCGCACGCCTGTGCGCTTGAGTGTGACACTGACTGATGCGACTCTGGATGGGAATGCCAGAAATACGGATGCAGAATCTTTGTTTGAAGGTGGTCTTGATGGTGCAGAAGTGCCATATATTCCAAATTACCAGTTCAATCTTCAAGCTGGATTGGAATTTGGGAAACTTGGCGCTTATGCAAGCTTAACCTATGTTCCAGAGACCTACACAAGTGCCAGTAACAACCTGTCTCTTATACACATCTGACGCTGCCGACGAGCGATCTAGTGTAG
>OLHY01000343.1_pt1 | contig 15629 bp, 16 predicted proteins | sample 1609411 | NCBI WGS metagenome assembly OLHY01 (sample SAMN05416817, study PRJEB24817) | seawater metagenome | isolation source: Sea water | place: Canada:Atlantic | collected 2013-07
GCTGGTTTTTGTCTATAGATGAGCAGGATTTGCCTGTAGATATAAAAATAAAAAATCAAAGAACCTATCGTTCTATTTCTATAGACAAACAAGAGATAGAGTTTAGTAGTGGCTTTAAAGAACTTCACACCAAAAGTTACCAGGGAATAATTACAGGCAAAGGTTTTGGTTTAACAGAAACAAAGCAATCTATTGAAATAATACACGATATTAGAAACAATAGCTTAGAGAATAAAGGAAACAAGCACCCGTTTTTAAAATAACCTTTCAAAAAACAATTTCCTGTAAGTAAATTTATCATATATTTGTATTGAAAAAGATTTAGTAGATTGCTATTCTACTAAAGAGAAAGATACTCTATGTTAGACGAATTTATCCAAGAAATTGGAACATATCATTTACTGCAATTTATTTTTTATTTTTTCGGGACTTTTATGTTATCATATTTTTTAATCCCAAAAATAAGAGCTAAGGCTCTTAAACTCAATCTTAAAGATACTCCAGACATTAGAAGTTCCCATACAATACCAGTTCCTACTTTTGGTGGTATCGTATTCTATATAAGCTATATTCTGATCTTGTTTTTTGCGCAATCTTTAGATAGTAATCATGTCTCAATAACTTTAATAGCTTCCATCTCTATTTTGTTCTTTACAGGGTTGTTAGATGATTTTCGCAACCTTTCACCAAAAATTAAATTTTTATGTCAAATAATAGGAGTCGCTTTGTTAATGTTTCAGCCAGATTTTAGAATTTTATCCTTCCATGGGTTTATGGGAATCTATGAAATTCCATTGTATGTGTCTGTTGGTGGAAGCATGTTCTTTTTATTAGGACTTATAAATGCTTTTAATTTAATTGACGGTATAGATGGCCTAACAGGAATTACAGGTGTTATTGTTGCCTCTTTTTACAGCTATATGCTTTATAATTTAGGGTATTTCTTCTATTTGTCTATAAGTCTAGCCACCATTGCAACCTTACTTGCTTTTTTGAGATTTAATTTCTCTAACAAAAGAAAGATTTTTATGGGTGATACAGGAAGTTTGGTTATAGGCTTGGTTTTGGGGATATTAACTTTAAAACTCTTGTCTGTAGCTGATGATGCATATAGTTCACTATCTTTTTACAGAGCGCAATTACCATTATTTTTAATAGCTGTTTTATTTGTACCGCTTTTAGATACTATGCGTGTTATGTTCTTAAGGCTTACTAGTGGAGTCTCTATGTTTAAGCCAGATAGAAATCACCTACATCATATCATTGTAGACTTTGGATTGTCTCACAGAAAAGCGTCTTTTTTTATTGGTTTTGTTAATTTTAGTGTGGCACTAATCATGTTTTTTGTTATTCAAAAATTTAACACTTTTCAATCGTTATGCATAATAGTATTGATGTTTTTTATAGCAATTATAGTCTTATTTTTAATGAATAAAAACAAAACAGCACTTCGGTTAAAAATTAAGATGAAAAATTCAATGCTAAAGATGTTTTCCTTGTAATGTGTTTTACACTAAAAATTGTATAATTAAACCATTTTAATGCTTTATTTTTGCCAAAAAAATTCTATGATTTTTCTAATTATTCTTTCAACAAACGTATTATAAAAAATTTCCTAAATTTACTAGATAAATGTGTAAATTAAATTCTTATAACTATATAGTTAAACATAACACCATGCATCATAAATTCTTTCACTATACTTTTATTATTTTTTCTTTGTTGTTTTCAACAATTTCATTCTCTCAAACAGAACAAGACGTAATTTCAGAAGCTAATCGATTGGAAATTAACTCTAGAGAGAAAGCCATCAGTGAATTAGCAGCTAGAGGTATTAGCTTATCCCAAGCACAAGAAATGGCGCAATTAAGAGGAATAGATTTTGAGTCTTTTTTAGATAATTACTTAAAGTCCAATGCTGGTAAAACCAAATCAGTTACTCCTACAAAAATTAATGATGTTGTGACTGAGCTAAAAGTTGTGCCTTTAGATACCTTACAAATAGTAACTCCCAAAGAAGTTATTGAACCTAAGGAAATTGAAGACTATTTTGGGTATGATATTTTTGTTAACAATCCTTTTGGTGAAAAAGACTATTTGCTAGGCAATATAGACGAGGGTTACATTCTAGCGCCAGGAGACGAGTTAAGAATTACTGTCTTTGGAGATAATAATTTAGAATTTGTTTCTAAAATAGATTTAAACGGAAACATATCCTTTCCAAATCTAGGTGTATTTTTTGCTGCAGGGAATTCTTTTGCTACTATTAAAAATAGATTAAAAATATTTTTAGGAAAATATTATAGTGGCCTGTTATCATCACCTAATCGTACATTCTTAGATGTTTCTCTAACTCAGATTAGACCTGTAAAGGTATCTGTTTTAGGAAATGTTACTACCCCAGGACCGCATTTAGTAAATGGCATGGCTACCGTTTTAAATGCATTGTATGCCTCGGGGGGTATAGCAACTTCAGGTACATTAAGAGATGTTAAAGTATATAGAAATAACAAATTAATTAAAACAATTGATTTATACGATTATATCACCCAAGGAAACATAGACCAAGATATTAGACTTTCAAATAATGATGTGTTGTTTGTAGGGCCAAGAATTTCATCGATTACCCTTCAAGGAAAAGTAAGAAAAGAAGCCATTTATGAATTAAAAGAAGGAGAAACATTAGAAAGCTTATTTAAATTTTCTGGAGGGCTCTCTGCAGTTGCTTCTACCAACGCCGTTAATATATCTAGAATAAAGCCTTTTAAAGATAGAAATCAAGAGTTGGTATATGATCGTTTTCTAACAACGGTAAACTACAGCAACCAAGATAACTCTAAAGGGTTTGTTCTAACAGATGGAGATGTGGTAACAGTACAAGAAATTTTAACCAAACAAAAAAATAAAGTATTTATTGGAGGGAATGTTAATGCTCCAGGAAGTTACGGCTTAGATATTTACAAAGATTTAAAAACCTTAATTAACACGGGTGCTAAAGGAGTATCTATTAACACTTATTTTCAAAAACTAGATATTAATAGAGAAGATGACCAAGGAAACCTATCTTTTAAAACCTTTAATTTATCAAGTGTTTTAAATGACAAGATTGCCGTAGCGCTGCAAGAAAATGATTCTATTAAAATATATTCTTTAGAGGAAGTTCAAGGAGAACAAACAGTCACTATTTCTGGTTTTGTTTCGGAACCGAAAACTGTTTTTTGGAGTGAAAATCTATCCATTTTTGATTTAATTTTTCAGTCAGTATCCTATGATGAACTAGAATTTCAATCCAAAGTATTAACGAGTCGTTTAGATTTAAAGAGATTTGATAAGCAGACCGGTTTGTATAATTTAACTCAATACAGCATTGATAATTTAAAAGACCTAAAAACCACCTATTTAATGCCTAAAGATGAGGTAGTATTATATACCAAGTCTGTAACTAAAGATATTTCTCCTACATTCAGAGTATTAGGAGAGGTTAACAATCCAGGGGAGTTTTCTCTAGGAAACTCAATGTATGTTGAAGATGCCATTCTTATGGCAGGCGGGTTTTTAGAAGCAGCAGAAAAAACATATGTAAATATCAATAGATTAGATAGAAATTTGGAGACAGGAAGCTATTCTAAGTTAGAAACCTATCAAGTAGATATGGATTATTTGTTAGGTGTTACAAAAACACCTCGTACTCCTTTTATGCTTCAAAACAAAGACATTGTTTCTGTTTTTGCTCCTATTAGAGCCTTTGAACAACCTGTTATTTCAGTAAGAGGAGAGATTACATATCCTCAGAATATTGTGCTTGAGAATGACGAGATTTCTGTGAAAAAAATAATTGACCTAGTAGGTGGTTTCACTACCAATTCTAATATTAAAAGTTCCTACATTGTTAGAGATAGCCTTAAACTATTTGTAGATTTAGATAAAAGTCTAGACAACCAATCAACGTTTTTAATAGACGAAGATATATTGGTTATTGGTTCTAACTTAGATCCTATAAAAACTTCAGGAGGGCTTTTAAATCCTACTATCTTTTCTTGGAATAAAGGTAAGAAAGCAAAATATTACATCAAAAAATCTGGGGGTACTAAAAAACGTATAGAAAGTATGGTGGTGCTTCAAGCAAACGGAAAAACACAAAAAATAGGATTGTTTAATAATCCAATAGTGTATCCTGGTGCTCAAATTATAGTAACAGAAAAGCCAGAAAAAATAGATGATGGTAAAAACAAATTTCTAGATGACTTTGTGAGAATATTTAGTGTTGTTACCGGAGCTTTAACAACTATTGTTTTAACTAAAAATTTATAGGGGTATGAATAGTTCTCAACAACCACATTCAGAAGCAGAAGACCAGATAGACATTATTGCCCTACTATCTAAAGTTTGGGCGGGTAGAAAATTTGTTATCAAAATAGCTATCATTGCCGCTATTATTGGTGTTCTAGTAGCCATACTTACTCCTAATACCTATACGGCTTCTTCCATGTTTACACCAAATTCTAGTGGTAGCTCACCTGCTGGCGCTAGTGGGTTAAAAGGATTGGCCTCATTGGCAGGAATTAATATTGGTTCTAGCCTTGAGGGCGCTAAAGAAATTTCTCCGATGTTATACGGAAAGATTTTAGAGAGCTACACCTTCAAAAAAGAATTGTTAGAGGCACCACTCAAAAACTTAGGAGAGGTAAACTCTTTAAGAGACTATTTTGAACAAGAAGCTTCTTCCTCTTCTTTTTTTGGAACTATTAAAGAGTATACCATTGGTTTGCCATCAAAAATTATTGGATTGTTTACATCAGAGACCAAAGAATCTTCTTTACAATCTGTAGGAGGGATAAATACCCTATCCAAAGAAGAATTTGGGTATTTTAAAACGATCGATGGAATATTGACTCTCAATATCAATGATAAAGACGGATATTTAGAAATTACTGCTACTAGTAAACTTCCTCAATTAGCAGCACAACTGGTTAAAAGTGGAGAAAATATCTTACAGAATCAAATCATTGCCATTAAAACCAAGTCTAGTTTAGAATTACTAGCCTATCTAGAAGAACAGTATATCCTAAAAAACAACTTATTAACTGAAGCGCAAGACAATTTGGCCAGTTTCAAAGACAGAAATTTAAATATCTCTAGAAGTAGTTTTTCTAATGCGCAAACTCGTTTAGAAACAGCACTTCAAATAGAAACTTCTGTATTTCAAAATGTGGTCACTCAGTTAGAACAAGTAAAATTACAAGTGACAAAAGACACCCCTGTGTTTTCTTTTTTGAAGCCAGTGGTTGTTCCAACAGAAAAATCTGCTCCAAAACGTAGTCTCATTGTAATTATTTGGTTGTTTTTGGGAGTGGTTATAGGTATTGGTTATTTATTAGCCAAAGAACCAGTGCTAGATATGATCAAACAAATCAAAAACAATCCATCATAAATGACAGCCCTAGATTCTAAAAAATGGTTTGTTGTTTATACCAAACCTAGAAACGAGTTAAAAGTCTCACAAAGACTTTCGATTTTAGGGGTAGAGAACTATACTCCAACAAAAATAGAAGTTAGGCAATGGTCTGATAGAAAGAAAAAGATATTGGTGCCTTTGTTGCCATCCATGGTCTTAGTGAGTTTACAAGAGAATGAAGTACACAAAGTATTTGATGCTCCAGGGGTTATTAGGTATATGTTTGAATATGGAAAACGTGCAATAGTATCTAATGAAGAAGTATTGGCTATGCAGTATTATTTAGAGCATAGTTATTGTCAAAAACAACAAGAAGTAGCCATTGGCGATACGCTACAAGTACCATTATTAGAAGAGGAGGCAATACTGCTCTCAAAAAAAGGAAAGAATTGTATTGCTCAATTAAAAAAAATGGGTGCCATTGTATCATTTCAACTGAATTAATCAGTTGTTTTTTTTTGGTTATGAAATTCCATTACTGTGAGTAGTGATGGCGAAGCCGTATCATAAAGCAATGTTTATAGCTCTTTAAAAGAGCTTTTAAAAATTAAAAATAAATAAGCTGACTACCGATGGTAGTCGAAAAAAAAATAAGTTATGAAAGTAGGTATAACATTTTCAACATTTGATTTGTTGCATGCTGGGCATGTAAAGATGTTAGAAGAAGCAAAACGTCAGTGTGATTTTTTAATCGTTGGTTTGCAGTTAGACCCTTCAATTGATCGCCCTGAGAAAAATGCACCTTCACAGTCTATTATTGAGAGGTATATTCAGCTTAAAGGTTGTAAGCACATAGATGAGATTGTACCTTATGTTTCTGAGCAAGATTTAGAAGATATTTTACGATCTTTTAAACTAGATGTTAGAATCATTGGTGATGAGTACAAGGAAAAAAACTATACAGGTAGAACCTATTGTGAAGAAAAAGGAATTGAGATGTATTATAATTCTAGAGACCATAGATTCTCTTCGAGTGGACTTAGAAAGCAAGTAAAATCAGTTGAAGATAAAACAATTCAATCATAATGAAAGTTACTTTATTACTTCCAATGAAGGGGAACTCGGAAAGAGTTCCTAATAAAAACTTAAAGTTGTTTAATGGTAAGCCATTATTTCATGCTATTATTGATGAATTAAATAAATCTAAATATATTAATAAAGTTATAATTAATACAGATAGTGATTTAATTGCTCAATCAGCAATTAATACATATCAAGATTTTGTATCTATCCATAAAAGACCAAAAAACATTCAAGGAGATTTCGTATCCATGAATAAAATAATAGAATACGATCTTATTAATAGTGATTCAGATATTTATATTCAAACCCATAGTACTTCACCATTACTAGCTATTAAAAGTCTTGATTCTGCTATCGATAAAATGATAAGTAAGTCAACAGATTTTGATTCTATTTTCAGTGTTACTAAAATTCAGACTAGATTTTATGATAAAAATGGTAATCCTTTTAATCATGACCCCAAAGAGCTTCTTAGAACCCAAGATTTAGAGCCATTGTTTGAAGAGAATTCTGGTTTTTATATCTTTACGAAAGAATCTTTTAAAAATGCAGATAATAAAAGGATAGGGTTAAGACCTTTAATGTTCGAAATAGATAAAATTGAAGCGATTGATATCGATGAGCCTTCAGACTTTATAATTGCAGAGACAATACATAAATTATTAAAATGATTTTAGATAAAGTAGAAAATAGTAGTAGGTATTTTAAAGCACCTATATTTGAAGAGATTTTTCAGAAACTGAAAGACTTTGATATTAATACACCTAACGGCACCTACAAACCCCATGATTTATATTATTTTAAGGTTATGAGTTACGAAACTCAATTATCTCCAAAAATAATAGAATCTCATAGAAAAGAAGTTGATGTTCAAATTTTACTCTCTGGAAAGGAACTAATAAAAATTTACAAAGAAGAGGATGTAAGTGTATTAGAAAAATATAATTCCAAAATAGATTGTCAATTTTATCAAGAATTAAAATCCCCAATTTCAGAATTAATTCTTGAACCAAGTTATATGGCAATTTTCTTCCCAAATGATATTCATGGTCCTTTATATGCACATAATAATAAAGTAGGTAAATTAAAAAAAATTGTAATCAAAATAGATGAAACACTTTTCTCACAATAAGAGCACTCTTAAATCGAAATTAAAAAACAAAGAGCTTTCAATAGGTTCTTGGTTAACAATACCACATCAAGCAGTAATTGAAATATTAAGTACTGCAGGTTTTGAATGGTTGACAATAGATATGGAGCATTCTCCTATTAGTATAGAAACTATTATGAATTTAATAGGCCATATTCAAGGCAACGGGATGCAGGCTTTAGTTAGGGTCAGTAAAAATGAAGAAGTAGCTATTAAGAGAGTTTTGGATGCGGGAGCGGATGGAGTTATTGTTCCGATGATACGTAATAAGGAAGAAGCTAAGCTGGCTGTAGACTATGTAAAATACCCACCAATAGGAAAACGGGGAGTAGGTTTAAATAGAGCTCAAAAATATGGAACTGCTTTTGATACTTATCAAGAATGGGTTAAGGATGAAGTCGTTGTAATTGCTCAAATTGAACATATAGATGCTGTCAATAATTTAGAAGATATCTTTTCAGTTCCTGGAATAGATGGAATTATTGTAGGACCTTATGATTTATCTGCATCTATGGGATATCCTGGAGAATATGATAGACCAGATGTACAAGCTGCATTATTAAAAATTGATGAAGTAGCTAAAAAGCTTGATAAACCTTTAGGTTTTCATGTCATTGATTCAGGTTATCAGAAAACACTAGAGAAAATTAATAAAGGATACTCCTTTCTTGCATTTAGTCTAGACTTTTTCTTTCTAGGAGATAAAGCTAGAGAAGAAATGAAATTACTTAAAAGTAAACTATAATGAAAAAGATTTTAGTTTTTGGAGGATTTGGCTTTTTAGGCTATTATTTAGTTCATGAATTATTGAATAGAGGTTACGAGGTAACTGTCGCAGATATCGACGAAAACGAAAAATTGGAGAGTAAAATCACATATATTAAATGTAATATTACTAATAAAAAAAACGTTGAAAGTGTTTTTAAAAATAAACAATTTGACGTTGTATACAATTTAGCTGGTTTTGCAAATTTAGATACAGCTATAAAGTATCCCATAGAAACGATTCAGTTAAACGTAATAGGAAATATGCATATTCTTGAGCAATGTGTAAAAAATAGTATTTCCAGATTTGTCTATGCAAGTAGCGCTTATGCAATGAGTAATAAAGGTTCCTTTTACGGAATAAGTAAATTAGCCTCTGAGAAAATTGTTGAAGAGTACTTGAAGAAATATAGTTTGCCTTTTACAATATTAAGGTATGGTTCAGTTTATTCTGAAAAATCATATGACAATAACTACATCTATAATTTAGTTAAATCTGCAGTTTTAGAAGGTGAAATTAATCACAATGGTGATGGAAATGAATTGAGAGAGTATATTCATGCAGCAGATGCTTCCAAACTCTCTGTAGATGTCATAGAATCAGAAGATTTTAAAAACCTTCACGTTATTCTTACTGGAAATGAACGCATGAAACGCTCTGATTTATTTAATATGGTTAAAGAAATATTAAATGACCAGGTAGAGATAAAATATAAAAATGATGGTTACCATAACCATTATAATTTCACACCCTATTCTTTTGAACCATCAGTAAGTCGGAAGCTTTCAGCAAATCCTCACATTGATATGGGACAAGGTTTATTAGAATGTGTAAGATCTGTTCATAAAAATGAAAAATAATTTTAAGCAAAATACCTTAAAAGAAAAAGAATTTGATTCATTTTCAGCAGAATTTCTATACGACACTTTAAAAACACTTTCTGAAAATAAAAAGAATATATCAATTGCTTTATCAGGGGGGTCAACGCCGTTAACTATTTTAAGTATTCTTAAAGAATATAAACTTAATTGGGAATATTTTAATTTTTTTATGGTAGATGAAAGGAATGTTTCTATCTCGAGTTCTTCAAGTAACTTCGGTAATATTGAAAAAGTATTTTTTAGAGATGTGAATTCCTCTTGTCATTCTATGATAAATGACAACTATTCTATTGAGAAGTGTGCTATTAATTATGAAAAATTACTATGTTCAAAAATTCCTTTAGGAGAAAATAACTTACCTATTTTTGATTTAATTCTTTTAGGTATTGGTAATGACGGACATACAGCTTCACTATTTCCAGAAACAAAAGGATTAAATGAAAGTAAACAATTGGTAATTAAAAATAGCGTTCCTCAACTTAGTACAGAGAGAATTACTTTAACCTACCCAGTAATTTTAAATGCTTCGAAAATTATAATATTGGCAAAAGGAGCAGCTAAAGATGAAATATTAAAAGAGATAGAAATGGGTAAAGGAGATCATTATCCTATTGCTCGAATTATTAATTCAAATGTTGATACAACTTGTATTTTAGGAATAAACTAATATGAATATTAAGAATATTTTTTTTGATTTTGATGGAGTAATAGCAGAATCTGTAAGTGCTAAAACGGATGCTTTTGAAGAAATGTATCTTCCATATGGTAAAGATATTGCTGCTAAAGTTGTTGAATATCATAAATTACAGGGGGGAGTTTCTAGGTATGAAAAGTTTAAATATTTTCATAAAGAATTTTTAAATGAAGTAATTAATCAAGAGAAAGTTGATAAATTGGCCATTCAATTTTCAAATATAGTTTTAGACAAAGTAATTAATTCTGACGAAGTTTTAGGTGCAAATTATTTTATAGAAAAAAACCATACAAAGTTTCAATTCTGGGTTATTACAGGAACACCGACCACAGAGATTGAGTTGATTGCTGAAAAAAGAAAATTGACCAGTTTTTTTATTGGATTGCATGGCTCTCCCAAAAACAAGAGGTATTGGACAGAAAATTTGATTAAAAAACACAACTTAAAGCGAGATGAAATCATTTTTTTAGGAGATTCAACTACTGATATGGATGCTGCTAATTTTTCAAAAACTCATTTTGCTTTAAGAGAAAATAAAGAAAATAAAGAATTATTTAAAGACTATAAAGGTATCAGGTTCAGTGATTTTTATCAATTAGAAAAAATTTTAAATATTACATAAATGAAAATTTTATTAACAACTACTTCTTTTCAAGATACTCCAGGAAAACACCATAATTTATTAAATTCTCAAAATTGGGAAATTGACTATTTAAGAGGTCCAGTAGATGAAAGTGTTTTGTTGCCTATTATTCATAAATATGATGGTGTTATCTGTGGTGATGATGAATATACAAGAGGAGTTATAAAGGCAGGTAAACAGGGGAAATTAAAAGTGCTTTCAAAGTATGGGGTAGGTTTAGATAGAATTGACCTAGAGGCGGCCAAAGAGTTCGATGTTAAAGTAACTAATGTTCCTGGTGTAAATCAAGTATCTGTAGCTGAACATGTCTTAGCATTATTATTTTCTTTTCAAAAAAACATTCATTTACAGTATAATTCTGTCCAAAATAAAAGCTGGAAAAGATTAACTGGTAATGAGATAGAAGGAAGTACAATTGGCATTATTGGTTTAGGATCTGTAGGGAAAGAGCTTGCTAAAAAATCATTGGCCTTAGGAATGAGTGTCTATTGTTTTGATCTATATAAAGATGAAGATTTTTTATCTCAATTTAATGATATTGTTTTTACTGAAAACATAAATGATATTTATGAAAACTCTGATGTAATAAGTTTACATATTCCGCATACTTCTAAAACAGATAAATTAATAAATAAAGAAGTCCTTTTTACAAAAATGAAAAAAAATCCAATTATTATAAATACTTCTAGAGGAAAACTTATCGATACAGATTCATTAATTGATGCAATAGAAAAAGATCAGATAAAAGGGTATCTAACAGACGTTTTAGCTGAGGAACCTATTCATGAAGAAGAAAAGCTAATTGGAGTGAAAAATATAATAATTACGCCTCATGTTGGCTCGAGAACATATCAAAGTGTTCAAAGGCAAGGAACGTGTTCAATTAATAATTTAATTAATAATTTAATATAATGCTAAATTTAAACGGAAAATCAGTTCTGATAACTGGAGGAACTGGCTCCTTTGGAAAAATGTTTACAAGATTAATATTGGATAGAAATCCAGATGTAAAAAAACTTGTAATTCTTTCAAGAGATGAGCAGAAGCATTTTCAAATGGCCCAAGAGTTTTCTGAGGATCAATATCCTGCAATGAGATATTTTATTGGAGATGTAAGAGATAAAGAAAGATTAAAAAGAGCTTTCGAAGGGATTGATATTGTAATTCATGCGGCTGCAATGAAACATGTTCATTTAGCAGAATATAATCCTATGGAATGCGTGAAAACTAATATTAATGGTGCAGAAAATGTTATTGATGCAGCATTGGATTCTGGAGTTAGTGAAGTAGTAGCTCTGTCAACAGATAAAGCAGCGGCTCCAATTAATTTATACGGTGCTACTAAATTGGCTTCTGATAAATTATTTATAGCAGCAAATAATATAAAGGGAAAAAGGGATGTACGCTTTTCTGTTGTTCGATATGGAAATGTAATGGGCTCTAATGGGTCTGTTATGCCATTTTTCTTAAATAAAAAGAAAAAAGGAGAAAAATTTCTTCCGATTACACATGATCAAATGACTCGATTTAATATCTCTTTGCAGGACGGTTGTGAAATGGTGTTCTACGCGATTGAAAAAGCTTGGGGAGGAGAGGTGTTTGTTCCAAAAATCCCATCATATAAGATTTCTGAAGTAGCAACTGCTATAGCTCCAGAATTGGAACAAAAAGTAGTGGGAATTCGTCCTGGAGAAAAATTACATGAGGAGATGATTACTGCATCAGACTCCTATAATACAGTTGATTTAGGGAAATACTATGCAATTCTTCCACAAAAATCACCTTATTCACAATATTCTAAGGATGATTATAAAAAAGCTTTCAATGGAGCAGATGTACCCAATGAGTTTTCTTATAACTCAGGTAATAATACAGAATGGGAAACCATAGAATCTTTAAGAGAATTGGTAAAAATTCATGTAGACCCTAAATTTAAAGTGTAATGAAAAAAATACCATACGGCAGACAACATATAGATCAAAATGATATTGATGCAGTTGTTACAGCACTTCAATCTGATTACCTCACACAAGGGCCTAAAGTAATGGAATTTGAGGATAAATTTGCAGATTATGTTGGAGCAAATTACGCTGTAGCAGTTAACAATGCTACTTCTGGTTTACACCTTTCTGTTTTAGCACTTAATCTGAATAAAGGAGACAGAGTTATTACAACTCCAATTACTTTTGCTGCTACAGCAAACTGTGTTCGATATGCAGGTGGTGAAGTCTGGTTCGCAGACATTGATCCAAATACGTATTTGTTGGATATTAATTCTGTAAGAGAATTAATTAAATCAAAACCAAAAGGGTTTTTTAAAGGAATTATACCAGTTGATTTTGCTGGACTTCCTGTTAATATGGAAAAATTTAGAGCCTTGGCAGACGCTAATGATCTTTGGATAATCGAAGATGCTTGTCATGCACCTGGTGGGTATTTTATTGATAGCAAATTAGAAAAAAACTTTTGTGGAAATGGGAATTATGCTGATATTGGAGTTTTTTCTTTTCATCCTGTAAAGCATATTGCTTGCGGAGAGGGAGGAATGCTGACCACCAATTCCAAGGAATTATACGAGAAGTTGATGCTGCTTAGAACTCATGGAATTACCAAAGACAATATGAAAGAATACCATGGGAACTGGTATTATGAAATGATTGAACTTGGTTTTAATTATAGACTTACTGATTTTCAATCTGCATTGGGAATTACTCAATTAGCGAAAAATAATAAAGGAGTAGCGAGAAGAAATGAAATTTCAACAGCCTATAAAAAAGCTTTTGAAGGAAAAATAAAATTTCAAGACTTACCTTCCGCAACTTATAATGCACATCATCTCTTTATTATAGAGGTTGAACACAGAAAAAAACTATATGATTTTCTTCACTCTAAAGGAATATTAGCACAAATTCATTATGTGCCAGTTCATACCATGCCCTATTATAAAAAAATTGGTTATGAAGGTTCAAATTTAATTAATGCAGAAAACTACTATGCAAATTGTATCAGTTTACCAATGTATCCAAAGCTTTCAAATAAAGAACAAGATTTTGTAATTGAACAAATAAATCAATTTGTTAATGGGTAATATTTGTATCATACCAGCCAGAGGAGGAAGTAAAAGAATTCCTAGAAAAAATATTAAGGAGTTTCTAGGTAAACCAATTATTGCATACTCTATTCAAGCAGCAATTGATTCTAATTTATTTGATGAAGTAATGGTTTCAACGGATGATTTAGAGATTGCAGAAATTGCTAAAAATTTTGGAGCAAAAGTTCCGTTTATGAGATCTGTGAAGAATTCAGGTGATTTTGCCACTACTTTTGATGTAATTGAGGAGGTAATTAAAAGTTATGAATCTCAGGGTAATGAGTTTGAAAATATTTGTTGTATTTATTCTTGTGCACCCTTCGTAACAAAGCATAAATTAAATGAAGCTTCTTCTAAATTAAAAACAGATAATTTTGACACTGTTTTTCCAGTGATCCAATATAGTTTTCCTATTCAAAGAGCTATTAGGTTAATTAACGGTAAAATGGAAATGTTTGATGAAACACATAAAAACACTAGGTCTCAAGATTTACCAGAATCATTTCATGATTCTGGTCAATTTTATTGGATGAATACAAAAGCTATACTCAACAAAAAATGCTTGATAACAGATAATACTGGTGTAATTATTATTTCAGAATTAGAAAGTCAAGATATTGATACGGAATTGGATTGGAGGTTGGCGGAATTGAAATATAGATTGGTTAATAAATGATTTTTCCTCAAAAATATAAGGTATTAGAGCAAAATACTATAGAAAAAGGTAATTATTCGATAATTCCAGTACGATTTCAAGATAGAATAGAAATAATGAATTGGCGAAACGATCAAATGTTTCATTTACGTCAAGAAATTAAATTAACAAGAGAAACACAAGACTCTTACTTTAAGAAAACTGTGCTAGAATTATTTTTATCAGAAACACCAAGTCAATTGCTGTTTTCATATTTAAAAGAAGGGAAGTTGATTGGTTACGGAGGCTTAGTGCATATCAATTGGTTCGATAGAAATGCTGAAGTTTCATTTATTATGGAAACATCACTTGAAACTAATGAGTTTGAAACACATTGGTCAACATATCTTTCTTTATTAAAAAAACTTGCTTTTACAAATTTAAACTTTAAAAGTCTAAATACGTATGCTTATAATCTTCGACCACATTTATATCCTATCTTAGAAAAAAATAATTTTAAGTTGAAAAAACATTTAATTAATGAAGTTTTAGTAGATGAAAAAAAAATAGATGTATTTATTCATGAATGTATTAATCCATCTGCATTATTAGAAGTCAGAGTAGTAACAGAAAATGATGTAAACTTAATTTTCAATTGGTCAATCGATCCTTTAGTTAGATCACAATCCTTTTCATCAGACCTAATTAATTTAGAGGAACATGAAATTTGGTTTAAAAAAAAAATAATAAATCCTAATTCACTATTATTAATAAACAAATACGACGGAAATAAAATAGGCTTAGTTAGATTTGAAATAGAAAATAATAAGTGTACAGTGGGAGTTTTATTAGATAAAAGTTTTAGAGGTAAAGGCTTATCATCTTTAATGTTAATTAAAAGTAGTAATTACTATTTCAGTAGATTTAAACTCCCGATTTATGCCAATATAAAAGAATCAAATATACCATCTATTAGAGCTTTCGAGAAAGCAGGATACAAGCTTTTCAAAAAAATGATAGTTAATGAAATTAATAGTCTTGTCTATAAATTAGAAAAAATATGAATTTAAATAATTGTTTTATTATAGCCGAATTATCGGCTAATCATGGAGGAAAACTAGAAACTGCTTTAGAAACTGTAAGAGCAGCTAAAAGAACAGGAGCTAACGCGATTAAAATTCAAACCTACACAGCTGATACAATTACTATAGATTCAAAAAAGAAATATTTCAAAATTAATCAAGATACACATTGGGATGGATTGTTTTTACATGATTTATATAAAAAAGCTT
>OLHY01000353.1_pt1 | contig 15424 bp, 11 predicted proteins | sample 1609411 | NCBI WGS metagenome assembly OLHY01 (sample SAMN05416817, study PRJEB24817) | seawater metagenome | isolation source: Sea water | place: Canada:Atlantic | collected 2013-07
TTCTTTAAGGTGAAAACAGCGAGCAACACGATACCGAAAAGCCCGATGATGGTTAGCAAAGGTCGAGACATACGCATGCTGGTGATGGGTTCTTGATATTTGTATCTTTCAAAACTTCATGCCCCACACAGGTTTCGTCTACAGAATGGTTACGAGGAAAAGCACGAATGATTTTAAATATTTTTATGCTGTAGTATGAACAAAAATTTGAATTCACTTGATTTTAATTATTACTTGATCAACAGGGGATCTCCGGGCTTCAGCATGTCTTCGTATTCACTATGGTATGCGAATTTTTCCAGCCAGTTGACTTTTAAAAATCCCTCTGCTGCGATTTCATCAATAAGTCGTTGGCGCACTCGTGCGGCTTCAGCGTCACTTGGAAGTGTGTCGACTTGAATAGTTCGGTATTTATTGGTCTGAAATCGCCCCGCCATTGATTTCCATGTACTCATTCTGTCTTCTCCCCAAGTGATGCTTGGGTCAGGAGGCCATGGTGTTTCCAGATCATGTGTGGAAGCTTTATGGTAATCGACCAGATGAGTAAAAGTCCAACCACAGAGCATAGGATCCGGTGTGATTCCTTCTTCCAGTAAAATGTCATGTATCTTCTCAAATTCGGGTGAATAACGATTTGCGTTCTCATAAAATGCACTCAAGAACCCATGGTTGCTTATCATGCGTGCCATTTTCTGACCTTCTGTTGTATAATCCGAAGGCCCTCCCGGACCCACTGGATTGTATACCTCTGGATCAAAGGTAATGTCGGGGTGATAAATGGGGTCAAAGGGAAATCGGTCCATCCATGCCTTTCTGCTTTTCCAATAAACGGCTTCTTCAGATTTTCTTTTCTCCTCAACTTCTTTTTGCCGAATTAAATCCTCATGGTGCTTTGCGTGCAGCGCTGCTTGTTTTGCATTTGCCTTGCGGTGAGCTTCAATTCCTAAGTTGAATGATTTGGTAACAGAATCAATGTGTGGAATCTTGTCAGAGTGTTCGATGTCCTCGTTTTTGTAAGGGAAATTCACCGTTTCTTGGTTTAGAAGAAGGCTACGTACTATCAAAAATAGTATAATCCCTGTGGCCAATATTCCTGATTTTAATAAATCGGTTCGTGTCATGTTACGAATGGGTTCATGTATTTCAATTCAGTTCGGATGGGAACAGGGCCCTTCTTTCCTTAACAACTAACTTATCGACCCATCTACAATTGCTTGTTGGAAACCAATGAAGGATTGGCTGATTTGGGTAGGCACACTCATAAACATTCTTTTGTTGATCAACCCACCTTTCGACACCGCCATAAGTAACTGGTGCTGATAACAAGCGTTCATTTTGATTAACCAAGTTGAGATATATGGAATCAGGTCGATCGGCTCTTAATAAGAACTTCTGTGTATGTTTTAGCTCTTTCCCTATTCCAGTAAGCTTGCCACCGGAGTAATCTACCCTTTGTTTTTTCCATATGATTTCAGTTTGATAATAACCTTCTTCTTTCAGTTTTGGATGCAATGCCGGGGTTGAGTAACTGTAGTCAGAATAAATCACAAACCTGCTCACGTTCCACTTTTCGGTTTTATCTACTAAAACGATTCCTAATCGCAGGGAGGGGTCATCATATACAATCTGCAGATTGGCTAGAGTTTCATTTGAGGAATAGGGGCTTGTTGATGAACCGCAAACGGTCCACCGATATGGGTAGGCACAATTACCTTCATCATCGATTACTTCAAATGTTTTTAACCAACCGCTCAATCTTGCTCTTTTTTTCAGCTGATCAATAGGTCCTCCTTTTGGATCGGTATGACGTTCGTTACCGTGTACAGCGTATGACTTGGTCGTGTACGGAGCAAAATCACTCCCTGAACAGGCGGAACCAGGAGTATGCTTTTCCATCATTTGATAATTGGCCCCAGTGTAATAGGCTCCGACGGCCATCGCCTCTGATCGGTCGTTCCGTGGGTCACCATTCTGATCAAGCCACACATCGAGTGCCGTGCCTGTGGCAAGTTCAACGATGATGGCAATAACGTCTGGCATGGTTAGGAGGGGAGCGGGTCCGGCCGCTTTCAATCGCGCCTGGAAGATACTCGCAAGGAACATGCAAATGGCTATCAAGCAGGATAAGGTTTGTGTGGGTGTTTTACGGGCGAATTGTGGACTGTGGATATGCTTCATTCTTGTCGCTTTCTTTGAGTGGTTTAATAGGTGGAATATAGTATTACAAATGTATACATAAAAAATTAAGTCAACCGAAAATATAACTATAAACAAATTATATTAATTAAGTGTCGCGTTTTAATAAACCATGGCTGTTTTTGATGGCTTATCTCTTTTGTCTTGTGCTGGAAGTTGCAGGAAAAACGAAGGGAATGGTCCCATCAAGCGTCGAGCAACAGAGAACAAATCTCAGCTGATTTCCATCCTTTTCGCGCAAGCCCTTCAATGAAGGGCCCTGGACGGGATACAGGTTCTGATGGGACTCACGGACATGACGTTGTCCCATGGTCACGCAACACTTTGTTGATGGATATCATCGTCTCAGGTAATCCATTTGCGATTACTCACTTGTCCGTTTCTGTGCGCAACAGTCAGGAAGGTATTGCGGCGACCTGATGAATCTCGCCCCTCCGTCCAGAGGGGACAAAGTGGTTTGCCAAACCCCTGCAGGCAGTGTATGCAGTTAGATTCTGTTTGTTTAAAACGAGCCATACACTCAACGACATGTCTGAACCGACGATCATCTATACCAAAACTGACGAGGCACCCGCCTTGGCCACCCATTCTCTGCTACCGATTATCAAGGCTTTCACGCGCCCCAGCGGCGTTCGTGTCGAGATCCGTGATATCTCACTCGCGGGCCGCATCATTGCACGCTTCCCCGAATATCTGAAAGAAGCTCAGCGGATTGGAGATGCCCTTGCCGAGTTGGGCGATCTTGCAAAAGCACCAGATGCCAACATCATCAAACTTCCCAACATCAGCGCGTCGCTGCCTCAGCTGAAAGGAGCGATCAGCGAGTTGCGGGGCAAAGGGTATGCCCTGCCGGAATATCCTGCGGATCCTCAGACTGACGAGGAACGCGCTACCAAGGATCGATATGACAAAATCAAGGGAAGTGCCGTAAACCCTGTGCTGAGGGAAGGTAATTCCGATCGCCGAGCACCGCAGGCAGTCAAGGCGTATGCACGCCAGAACCCTCATTCCATGGGCGTGTGGTCCAGCGAATCCAAGACCCGTGTCGCGACCATGGGCGAGGGAGATTTCAGATCGAATGAACAATCGGTGACCGTTTCCGAGGCGACCGATGTAAAAATCGAATTCATGGGTAACGATGGCCAATCAGTGGTTCTCAAAGAAAAAACCGCCCTCCTCGACGGGGAAGTTCTGGATGCGACGCGGATGTCCCGCAAAGATCTCGTAGGTTTTCTGGAAGGCCAGATGGCTGAGGCCAAGGAAAAAGGACTTCTCTTTTCCCTGCACATGAAAGCGACCATGATGAAAGTGAGCGACCCCATCATTTTTGGGATTTGCGTCGAGGTTTTTTTCAAAGAGCTGATCGCAAAGCATGCCTCAGTGCTTGAACAAAGTGGCGTGGATTTCCGAAACGGTTTCGGGGACCTTCTCGCCCGCATGGATGAACTTGCACCCGAGACCCGGGCCTCCCTTGAGGCGGATATTACTGCAGCTTTCGCTCAGGGACCCGACCTGGCGATGGTCAATTCAGACAAGGGCATCACCAATCTGCACGTTCCCAGTGATATCATTATTGATGCGTCCATGCCGGCCATGATTCGTTCCTCTGGCCAGATGTGGAATGGGCAGGGTGAATTGCAGGATACACTGGCGGTGATCCCCGACAGTTCCTACGCCGGTGTCTACGAGGCCACTATTGATTTCTGTCGGGAGAACGGTGCCTTTGACCCTAGGACCATGGGAACCGTTCCCAACGTGGGGCTCATGGCGCAAAAAGCCGAGGAATACGGCTCACACGACAAAACTTTTCAAGCTCCTGGAGATGGACACATCCGCGTGTCGGATGGCTCGGGTAAAGTGCTTTTGGAGCACGCGGTGGAAGAGGGGGATATCTGGCGCAGTTGCCAGACCAAGGATGCCCCCGTGCGCGACTGGGTCAAGCTGGCGGTCAATCGAGCGCGTGCGACCGGGTGGCCAACGGTTTTCTGGTTGGACGAGCAGCGGGCTCATGACGCTCAATTGATCACCAAGGTCAATACCTACCTGAAAGATCACGACACCGATGGGCTTGATATCCGGATCATGTCCCCTGTGGAAGCGACTCAATTCTCACTGGCACGCATTGCCAAAGGTGAGAATACCATTTCAGTGACGGGCAATGTCCTGCGTGATTATCTCACGGATCTATTTCCCATCCTCGAAGTGGGCACCAGTGCCAAGATGCTTTCCATTGTGCCCCTCATGAATGGTGGCGGATTGTTTGAGACGGGTGCAGGTGGCTCTGCTCCCAAGCACGTTCAGCAGTTTGAGCAGGAGAATTACCTGCGCTGGGATTCACTGGGAGAATTCCTGGCCCTCGCAGTGTCGCTCGAACACCTCGCCACTGTGCATCAAATTCCCAAGGCGAAGGTCCTGGGAGCTGCCCTGGACAAGGCCACGGAAAAACTTCTTTCCGAAAATAAATCTCCGACCCGGCGTCTGGGTGGGATCGATAATCGCGGCAGTCACTTCTACATTGCTCTCTACTGGGCAGAGGCACTGGCGGCCCAGGAAGAGGATGTTGCTTTGAGAGATTTGTTTAACCCGGTGGCACAGGCACTTGCCAACGGCGAGGATCAAATTCTCAAAGAGCTATTGGATGTTCAGGGTTCGGCAGTGGATACGGGGGGGTATTACCAGCCCGATGATGCCAAGGCTTCTGCAGCCATGCGATCCAGCGGTACTTTGAACCAGATTATTCAGGGTATCTCGCAGGATTAAGCGAGGGCTATCTGGCGCGTACGCCCAGGCCTGACAGCTACTTCGCTCAGGGTCATTTTAATGGAACAAGCGGGTGCTCTCTCTGGAGCGCCCGTTCTTTTTTGTGTCTGCCTGTCCTCGTGTTCGGTGTGCCCGCGGATCCATGTGACGCGACATGTTCCACCGCCGCACATACCCTTCAGCTTCCGGGTTCTGGGTGCTATCGCCGGCATTGACGAAGGTCGTTTTCGCATTCATAAGTTCTGTATGCCATACCTCAAATCCTTAACCAGATCTGTGTCTTTCAGGCTCCTTGAAACCGCCTGCTGGATCATGGCTTGTTTCTTTTGCCTCACCTCCCGGGCGCAGCCCACGGACAATCCCTTGCTCATGCCGCGACTCCTGCCCGGGCAATCGACGTTTGTCTTTTCGCTCTATGGATCCCCGGGTGAGGTCCAGGAGTTAAAGGATCTCATCACCTTCATGAAGGAAAAGGGGCTGGGGGGTGGATTTGATCCCGGACCTGGCGCCGGAGTTCAGGCGGCTCCTCTGCTGACGGCCATCGCCGAGGCTGGATGGCCGGTGGTCTGCTATCCTCCCGATGGTGGTCGCATGCAAGTCAAGGGAGGCACCAGCGTCCTGGATCCAGCCGGTGAATACGCCCTGCGGGTCCTGGACCGGGCCGGTCAGTTCGGGGCCATTCAGTTGGGGGAGTGGGGCTATCATTTTCACCGCCTGACTTCGGATACAAATTGGTGGAAGGCTGTCCTGGGTGATGACTACGAGACTCAGGTCCAGCACTACCTGATCCCAGCCGAACAGCGCGGCTATGCCAGGGCACCCCAAACGCGCAGGGATTGCTACGAACAACTCAGGGAATATTTCTACTGGCATCGCCAAGCCAAGAGCGGACGGCTCATCAGTGTCACCGGGCATTCTCATTACGAAGCCTACGCCGCCGAATGGGGGACTGCCGCCATTGGTCTGGAGGTGGGTGAAAACATTCGGTTCACGCAATCGAAGTTTGCGTTCGCCAGGGGAGCATCGCGTCAGTGGAACCTCCCGTGGACGGTGCAGGTCAGTCCATGGTTCGGACCCAGCGTCACCACACGGGGGCCCTTGAAGAAGGAGGGGAACATCACCTCTGGAATGGACGCCGGCCACTCGCTGAGTCTCTACGAGCGTATGTGGTTGCACGCATGGTTTGCGGGCGCAGCGATGGTCACGCCGGAAAACAGCATCCGCATCTTTTTTGAAGAAGCCCGTCATCCCTGGCCCCTGACCGAACAGGGACGGGCTGCCGTACGCGTCCATACCTTCATGCAGGACCATGATCGGGGCAACCCCTACACGCCCCTCCTCGTTGTGCTGGATCACATGGCAGGCTACGCACCCTATCACGCTCGCACCTGGGGGGTGCTGGAACGGACCCCCGGTGACTGGGAGATTTTTGATCTGCTGGAACGTCAGCTGTATTTTTCCAGTGAACGCTTCACCTACCCGGATCAGGCAGGCAATCCCGAAGCCGATTACCTTCATCCCACACCTCAGGGAGAGATCGCCGACGTCATGTTGAACACGGTCAACGGAGCGACCATGAGTCGCTACCCCTGTCTCCTGCTGGCAGGTGACATGGACTTTTCACCCTTCTTTCTCTTCGAACTGGAGAAGGCCGCCCGGGCAGGCAGTCGCATCCTCATGCACCCGCGTCATGCGGCGGTCATCGGAGAGGCGACCCTGAACAAACTGCGGGCCGCCGGCCAGTTGAGTGTGACCTCACCCGAACGACACGCAGAGACCGAACGGATGACCGCCGTCTCCAGCGACACCCTGGCAAAGCTTTCACGAGAGTTCTTGCCGATCGAGCTTTCCGGCGATGCCATTCAGTATCAGGTCAATCGGAACGCCCAAGGATGGGTGATCGAACTGATCAACAACGACGGTGTTTACAAGACAGGTGATCAACCTGCGAAGATCTACCCGCAAGCCACGGCCAGCATCCGGCTCAAGCCGCGCTTCCGCTTCCAGAGCGCTCGTGAATGGATCACCCGCACCACGCTGAAAGTCGACGAAACAGGCAGCATTCCCCTGCAGATTCCCCCCGGCGAAACTCGCTTCGTGGCCTTTGAGATCAAGTGACACAGGAGAAAAGGTTCTTTTGTTTTGGATCACTGGTAAGATTCGAAAAGGTGCTTTGGCGAAATATGACGCGGAAGCCATTTTCGAGGACTCGACGGAGCCGCGGAGCTTGATCGCACCTTTCCAGAGGGATACCACGAAGGCTTCTGATAACATTATTATACTTTATTTGGAAAGGGGTAAAAGGGATGCCTTGGTGCCTTTTGGATGCTCACGTGTAAGCGCAGGTCGCACTGGAATCTTGGGTTTTCCTTTGGTTCTACCTGAATTTAAGATGGTTCTGCAGCACGCATGGTGTTTTTCACTCGCTATGGGGGATTGCGTGGGCTTTGTGAAAACGAGTTGACAAAACCTTTTCTTGGAACGAGCGTTAGCGTTCCATGAAATACCTCTACATGTTTCCAATCGTGGTTGGCTTGATGGTTTCTGCATCCAGCCTGGCCAAAGCCGATCCCCACCAGGACCTGGCCCATCAGATCAAGGCTGAAATCGTAAAAGTCGAAGTCGAGGCCCTGCTCGATACCTACCGTGAACTGACCCATCGCATCCATGAACTGCAACTCGAGCAACTGCACCTGGAGGTGGAGACCGAGACTGCGGTGGATCAAGCCGAGCGTGTGGCATTGGAACAGCAACTGCGCCGGGTGCATATCACTCGGGATCGTATGGAACACCTGAGGGGTGAGACGCGGGAAAAACTCCATCATCAAGCCGAAGCATTGTCTCAGCATTCCCATGCACATGGCGCAGGTCGTCATGATGAAGATCATGGAGATCACGAAGGCCGTCAGCATGAGGACTGTGGGGAGGAATGTAAGGACGAGTGCGAGGGACACGAAGAACATGGAGAACATGAGGGTCGCCATCACGACGACCACGGAGATCACGACGGCCGTCATCATGAGGATGCCCATGAGGGTCATGACGACCACAGTTCAAAGGCTGATGCCTTGAGGGAAAAATTACATTACCTTGAGCGTGAGATCGAGGAACTGCATAACGCAGGCAAACATGAACACGCAGAGAAGCTGGAACACCACGTCCGTGAGATTCACCAGCAACTGGAAGGCGATGAAGGCCGCCATCACGACGGCCATGGGGAAGATCATGAACGTCATCACCAGGATGCCTTGAGGGAAAAATTGCATCACCTAGAGCGTGAGATCGAGGAGCTGCACGACGCAGGCAAACATGAACACGCAGAGAAACTAGAACATCATGTTCGTGAGATTCACCAGCAACTGGAAGGCGACGCAGGCCGCCATCACGACGATCATGACGTCCGTCATCATGACGGTGACCGTGCGCATGCCAAGATGCGTGCATACTCCGAGCAGCTGCAGTCCAAGCGCCACGGTGTGGAAGCACGCCTTGAGAAGTTGAAGGTTGCTTTGGTGCAAATAGAAGGGGATGACGATGAAGCCCAGAAGAAACGTCGGCAGATGAAACAACGCATGGCCGGGCTGGAATCTCAGCACAAAGCCATCATGGAGAAAATGGAAGGGCTCAAGCGCCGTTCCGGAGAGCGTCGCGACTCTGAGCATCACGATCACGAGACGCACAAGGACTGAAGTCTGGGCTCAGATGTCTCTTGCCTGAAAAGACGGCGATGTTCTGGCATCGTGGCATCAGGGAAAGGCTATCGTGCCTGCCACGTTCAGCCTTCCAGCGGATGCCCGTTGCCAAGAAAAATCAGAACGGTTCGATACCCGACTTCGATGTTTCAAATGCATTGTCATGGTTTTGCATGGCGGGTGTATTCTTATTCAAAACAACAGGCAGGTACAAGCGGCGTTTCAGCTCAGCTGAAAGCGTTGCATCTCCACGGCGTTTCCCCCTGATTTTCTCAAGGGACGCGGTTCTGGCTGGGCGAAGCCATTGCCATCCACCGCGCGCACCCGCACTTCATAAACCCCTGCCTGCAGACCATGGAGGGTGATTCCCCAATAACCCATTCCGAAACGCAAGGGCCACGCTTTGGGCTGACCGGTCTTTGCATCAAACCCGAGAAGCTGGTGAGGCTTTACGTCCTGCGGCAGGATTTGTTCCCAATCGGGAGGAGGATAGATGGGGCAGGGTTGCCAATCCGCCTCCGCTTGTTCCTGTCCAGCATCTTCCCGGGGCTCCGCATCCTCGGTGACCCGGCGCAGGCTGTATTCCACTCGCTCCAGATCTGAGAGACCGGAGATTACCTTTCCAGTCAAAACCACCGGCTGGCTGGCGGGCATGCGCTCAGGGATCGGGTCGATGTAAGCCGAGGTCTTCAGGTGGGATTCTGGATCATTGTTCTGGAGGGCATAGGTGTCATTGGTGCGGTAATCGTTGGTGAGAAAAATCTGCTGCAGCCATTTGATGGACTTGAAGCCATGGGCCCATGGAACGATCATGCGCACCGGTCCCCCCCGCAGGGGAGTGATGGGCTGCCCGTTGAGTCGGTAAGCCAGCATGGGAGGGAAGCCCCCCGGGGGCGTCTCCATTGCCTGTGTATAACTGAGTGACGACTGAAAGATCTGCTCGGGATCTTCGTTGTGAAAGCCGCGGTAATAAATGCGGCGGACATCCTTCATCCTGCCACAGAGCTTCAACACGTCACGCAGAGGGACCCCTTCCCAGAGTCCCTGTCCCAGCGGCTCTGGTATGTTCAGGCACTGGGTGGCCTTGATGAACTTGACCCCGTGGCTCTCCCCAAGCTCACGGAGGGTGTTCAAGTCCAGAGCCGTCCCGTCCTTCACGGTGTGTGGGGCTTGCATCCGGGCAGGTTGAGTGACATGTGGTGGTTCCACCTTCGGATCCGTCGTTATTTCCAGACGCCATGTCTCCGGTGTCATGCGGGCGTCGGCAAGGGCTTTACCGGTGAGGGTGTGAGGCTTTGGATTGCCTCTGGCAACGGTATTGAAGGACTCAGCCGGCGTCAGGAATGGGTGCGGGCAGGCAGGAAGTGCTGCGTTCTGTTTTATCGTTACGTCAGAAAGGATATCTCCGTGGATGGCCTGAGCGGCTGCCAGGCTGGTCATCGTCCATGCGGCGCTGTTGGACACAAAGGCTCGCCGTGAAATTGCCTCGGCATCCCCTGGGAGAGAAGGTTTATGCATATCATCCTCTACATTACACGCTTTGGTGCTCAGGACAAGGCATGATTCGGATTGCTGAGGTGGATGAATCTCTGATCTGAAGGTCCGCTTGATGGCTTGTGATTGGGGGTGTTGGCAGAAATCTTTTCATTTTTATTTTTTTGTTTTATTTTATTCACATGTCTTTCAAGCAAGTTCCCATTCTGGGGTCATGCAATCCGCATGGCTGTTTTCTCCAGGCTAAGAATCTTTCCTCCAACGCCGCTTTTCCAGGGTTTACCCCAACTGTGTTGTCGATTGTAACCGGGCGTCTTGCGGCATCTCTGATGCTGCTGCTGTCTTCCTGTCTGTGGGGAAGTGGCTTGTCTACTGCGGTTCCAGGTTTGTCAGTGGAAGCGCTTGAGTCGCTTGTCGCACATTACGACGGAAGCCAGGGTGTGGAGACGGATGACAGTGCGGTTCTCTCATGGACGCCAGTGGATGCGCAGGGTGAACTTCTGAACGAGATGAAACTCGAGTCCATGCAGCGGGGAGGCGGGGCGTCAGACCTGATAAGCTACCATCCCGAGGGACGATTGTTGTTTGATGACACGGCCGAAGGTGATGATGGAAGGTATCTGGAGGGAACGCTCTCCAACGACGGTTCTACCTCTTTCACCGTCATCTGGCGTGGTCAATACAGCGCGGACGCTCCCTTTGCGACGTCGGGCACCTACGCCTACAACATCGGCCCCAATGCCACCTCCCATCAGCGTGATGATGGAAAGGGCGGCTTTGTGGTGGAGCAGTACAACGGCACGACTTACACAGGGGACGACATCGCAGCCTTTGATGGAGTGCCTACGGTATGGAGCAGTGTGCTTGCTGAAAACAGTCACGTATTTTATGCCAACGGTCAGAACCTGAACCTCGGTGGCATGCCGTCCTACCAGTTTGATGCCGGGGCATCGATCATCCTGGGAGCTTACAGTGCGAGTGGCTATGATTTCGTGGGCGAGATCGAGCAGCTCCTGATTTTTGAAAGTGCCTTGTCTGCGAGCGATCGGGAACGGATCGAGACCTATCTGGGCAGCACGCCTCCTGACGAGGAAGAGCCTGTGGTCGATGCGCCTGGTATCGCCATCTTCAGGGAGGGGAATGAGGTGACCATTCAGATCAGTGAACAGTCGCATTTGCTTGCTTCAGAGGACTTGGTGAACTGGTCGATCATTCCCGAGGCGGCTTCCGAGCTGACCTTGCCTGCGGATCAGGGGCAACAGTTTTTCCGTGCAGTCGATTCCATCAGCGAAATTTCGGAGGGAATGGTTTTCCGAACCCGGGTTTCTTCGGATACGTGGAGGGAAGCAGAGTATCATCTGGATACGGGTGCTTTTTACTTTATCGGGGAAAAGTCTCACGGCTTTGATCATTACACCAGTGGTGGTAACGACCTCTGGTGGTGTTACATGAACACCGGCGGCAAGGGATCGGGACTCATCGAATTCCTCATGGAACGCAATCAGGATGCCGAGGCGGCCAAGAACCGGGCTCTCGACAACGGATGGTTGACTTACACGGGCAATGCCTATGGGTTCCTCGAGCTTGAAGCGCTGCCGGCACAGCAGACTCTGGTGAATCATACGGCACCGGAAACAAGTGGTCAGAATGATACAACCGAAGCGTATTCAGAGGATTACGATGTGATCGATCACGAGAACGTGTATTACGTGCTCTATCGTAATGGAGGCAATGGTCATTTGTATCTGGGGATCGGAGGGCCTTCTCTTACGGAACAGGCTGGGTCACTGCCGCCCGGTGATGGCAGTCCCAACCGGGACAACGGGGTGCGGGGGGATGTGGCTTTTAAAACAGTCATTCCGCTGTCCGATGCGGACAAACAGGCATTGATCGAAACATTCACTCCCATGACACCTGCCTACAATGACACTTCCGGAGCCTACCATTACATGCACCCCAAGGGGCTTTAATGACTCGGGCGATTCCGCCTGACGATGCAAATAACCGCAGCATGCCTTCAGCCCTCGTGCTTGTGTCAGGTGCGAGGACTGGTTGCGCGTCTGTGGTGTGAGTATCAATAGTTGTGTTTGACCCCTAGTGGATAGTTGCCAAGTGCTTCGCTTGAGGTTTATGATCGGCTCTGGTTAATATGTGCTTCATTTGTCGCTGGAGCTCTGGCTATGGATTATAAGGTCCAATTTGATGTATTTGAGGGTCCGATGGATCTGCTTCTTTATCTGGTAAGGAAGCAGGAGGTGGATATTTATCAAGTGAACCTGACCCAGCTGGCGACGGAATTCATACAGTATGTTGAGTTCATGCGTGAACTGGATCTGGATGTCGCCGGTGAGTTTGTCGTGATGGCAGCGACATTGATGTACATCAAAAGCAAGGAGCTGTTGCCCAAGGACAAGCAGGTGCTGCTGGAGGAGGATGACGAAGGGCAGGATCCACGTTGGGAATTGATCCGCCAGCTCGTGGAATACAAGAAATTCAAGGATGCCGCGGCTCAATTGAAGGAGAAAGAGATTGAGCAGGAATCCATTTTTGTCAGGCAGGCGCCCAAACCCAATTTCAAATTGATGGAAACCCGGGAGGCTCCGCGTCCGGAGGTCAGTGTGTTCGATCTGGTGAAGGCGGTGGGGACGATCCTTCAGCGCATCGAGGACAAGGAAGGTCAGACCCGTGAAATTCAGGCAGACACCTGGTCGGTGAGCCAGAAAATCGAAATGTTTCGGGAACGGATTCAGACGCAGAAACATTTCAAGTTCTCGGAGTTGTTTGAGGATGATCGCACCCGGCAGGAAGTCGTGGTGACTTTTCTGGCGCTCTTGGAGATGATCCGCATGAAACAGTTGCAGGCGGTGCAGCCAAGTCCTTTTGAAGAAATTGAAATTCAATCGGCTCAGGCAAGTGATGAACAGGCATCGAATCCCGAGGATGCTGCTCAAGAAGAAGAGGCATCGGGGCAGGTCCAGAACCCTTCATCCTAGTTGTGTGACATGGAATTAAAACTCGTTCTGGAATCCATTTTATTTTCTTCGCAGAAACCGCTGTCGATTACGGAACTGCGTGTATGTATGAAGGAAGCACCCGGCTACGCCGAGGAGCCCATTCCCACGGAACTTCAGCAAGTCAAAACAGCGGTCCTTGAGCAGACGCTCGAGGACTTGTCCCGGGACATCAATGCAATGGGGCGGAGTTTTCGCCTGACCTGTGTCGCCGGTTCGTGGCAGTTTGTGAATGCACCGGAGTATGTGGCCTGGATCAAGGCATTGGTTGGACATCGCCCCCGTGCCCCGCGATTGACCCAGGCCGCGCTTGAGACTCTGGCGATCATCGCTTATCGACAACCCCTGACGCGTGCCGAGGCGGAGCAGATCCGTGGGGTGTCAGTGGACGGGGTATTGAAGGTGCTCATTGAACGGGGCCTGGTTGAGCAGGCGGGACGCGCTGAAGTGCTGGGGCGACCCATGACCTTCAGGACGACCGAGCTGTTCCTGGAGTATTTCGGTTTGAAGGACCTTGAAGATTTGCCGTCTGCCGATGAGCTGCGAAGGATCCCCGTAGAGAAACCGCCGGGACTCAATACCAGCGATCCTGAGTTGGATACCGCCGATGAGCCGGATTCGGGAGCTGACACCGACGAAGAATCAGAGGACAATGATCCCGACGAAAAATGCGATGCGTCTGATGCCGACGATGCCGACGATGAGGACTGGGAGTCGGATGAGGATGAGGACGAGAACGTCGAAGAAGACGATGAGAGCAGCGCCGGGGATGGGTTTGACGACGATGCTGAATTAGAGAACGACCCCTCCCGGAATTAGACCCGGGAATGTATGCAAAAAGAGGATTATCGGATTATGAGTTTGGATACACACCGTCAAGCGATCGACTCGATTGATGCGAAACTAGTGGCTTTGTTAAACGAGCGGATTGATCACGTGCAGGCGATCGGGCAGATCAAGCACCGTGACGGCGGCTCGATCTATGCCCCTCACCGCGAGAAGGCGGTGCTGGACCGGGTCTGCGCACTGAATGAAGGTTCCTTGCCTAGCGAATCACTGCGTGCGGTTTACCGGGAGATCATGTCGGCTGCCATTGCGCTCGAAAAACCCACGACCATTGCCTTTTTTGGTCCCGAAGCAACCTATACCCACCAGGCTGCGATTCGGAAATTTGGCGCCAGCCTCGGCTATCAGGCGCTGAAAACAATTGGTGATGTGTTTGATGAAGTGTCCAAGGAACGGGCGGATTACGGGGTTGTGCCGGTTGAAAACTCGACCGAGGGAGTCGTTACCCACACGCTGGACATGTTTGTGGACAGTCCACTCAAGATCGTCGCACAGATTGTGATGAGGATTCAGCATTGCCTTCTTGGTATCGGGGAACGATCTGAAATCAAAAAACTTTATACCCATCCTCAGCCTCTCGGTCAGTGTCGCATATGGTTACAGACTCAAATACCTCATGTTGAGGTCATCGAGACAAGCTCGACGACCCGTGCCGCAGAACTGGCTGCCAAAGAACCCAACGCAGCGGCCATTGCCGGTGCACTTGCTGCAGAACATTATGGTCTGAATATCCTGGAATCCGATATTCAGGACAATGCCGCCAATGCCACGCGTTTTCTGGTGCTTGGAAAACAGTGTAGTCCAGCTACTGGAGAGGATCGAACCAGCATCATGGTGAGCATTGATCACAGTGTCGGTGCCTTGCATCGGGCGATTGCACCCTTCCAAGCACTTGAACTGAACATGTCGAAAATCGAGTCCAGACCCAGCAAACGCAAGGCATGGGAGTATTTCTTCTTCATCGATTTTGACGGGCACATGGATGATTCGAAGGTGAAGGAAGCTGTCGCATTGTTGGAGCGGGAATGCAATTCCGTTAAAATACTGGGCTCTTACCCGAAGAGCGAATAGTTCATATCCGACGCCTTGATCTCTACTGATGGCTCCTGCCTTTGACCACTCTTAGCATGTCTGTTGCGTGATCTCGTTCCTGTTTTGAGAATGCCGGTTCCGCTTATGCGATGTTCGCTGGAAAGGATTTCATTGGATCCTTTCATCATTCATGGAATGGTTTGGACCAAATGCACATCGAATTAATCAATACCGGCAGCGAATTACTTCTGGGGCAGACGCGCAACACCCATCAGGCATGGATTGCAAAGCAGCTGTCCGAGGCCGGCTACCTGTTGAGCCATCAGTGCACCGTCTCAGATCTGTCTCTTATACACATCTCCGAGCCCACGAGACAAGAGGCAATGTCGTATG
>OLHY01000376.1_pt1 | contig 14752 bp, 14 predicted proteins | sample 1609411 | NCBI WGS metagenome assembly OLHY01 (sample SAMN05416817, study PRJEB24817) | seawater metagenome | isolation source: Sea water | place: Canada:Atlantic | collected 2013-07
AGAGACAGGACTGCACCAGTGACGACCCGGCGCAAAGTGAAATCTTCCTGGTGGAAGGGGACTCCGCCGGCGGCTCCGCCAAACAGGCCCGCGACCGGGTCTACCAGGCGATCATGCCGCTGCGCGGCAAGATCATGAACACCTGGGAAGTGGACCCGGCGGAAGTGCTGGGCAGCCAGGAGATCCACGACATCGCCGTGGCGCTGGGCATCGAGCCGGGCAGCGACGATCTGGGCGGGCTGCGCTACGGCAAGGTGTGCATCCTCGCCGACGCGGACTCCGACGGCCTGCACATCGCCACCCTGTTGTGCGCGTTGTTCCTGCGTCACTTTCCGGCGCTGGTGCGCGGCGGCCATGTGTTCGTGGCGATGCCGCCGCTGTACCGCATCGACGTGGGCAAGGACGTCTATTACGCCCTGGATCAGGAGGAGCGCGCCGGCGTGCTGGACCGCATCAAGGCGGAAAAGAAACGCGGCAAGGTCAGCGTCACCCGCTTCAAGGGCCTGGGCGAGATGAGCCCCATGCAACTGCGCGAAACCACCATGGCCCGCGACACCCGCCGGCTGGTGCGCCTTAGCGTGGACGGCGCCGACGACACCCATCAGTTGATGGACATGCTGCTCAGCAAGAAGCGCGCCTCCGACCGCAAGAACTGGCTGGAAGAGAAAGGCAACCTGGCGGAAGTATAAAAGATGGCAGACGATTTCGAAGACCTGTCCCTCAGGGACTACACCGAAAAAGCGTACCTGGACTACTCCATGTACGTGATCATGGACCGGGCGTTGCCGAAGATCGGCGACGGCCTGAAGCCGGTGCAGCGGCGCATTGTCTACGCGATGAGCGAGCTGGGCCTGAAGAGCACCGCCAAGTATAAAAAGTCCGCCCGTACCGTGGGCGACGTGCTGGGTAAGTTCCACCCGCACGGCGACTCCGCCTGTTACGAGGCCATGGTGTTGATGGCGCAGCCGTTCAGCTACCGCTACCCGCTGGTGGACGGCCAGGGCAACTGGGGCAGCCCGGACGACCCGAAATCCTTCGCCGCCATGCGTTACACGGAATCCAAGCTGGCGCCGTACGCGGAAGTGCTGCTCGCCGAACTGGGCCAGGGCACGGTGGAATGGGTGCCCAACTTCGACGGCACCATGGACGAGCCCAAGCTGCTGCCGGCGCGGCTGCCCAATGTGCTGCTTAACGGCACCACCGGCATCGCCGTGGGCATGAGCACCGACATCCCGCCGCACAATCTGCGCGAGGTGGCGCAGGCCTGTATCCACCTGCTCAAGGACCCGGGCGCGTCCCTGGACGACCTGCTCGAATACATCAAAGGCCCGGATTTCCCCACCGAGGCGGAAATCATCACACCGCGCAACGACATCATCCGCATGTACGCGGAAGGCAAGGGCAGCCTCAAGCAGCGCGCCGTCTACGAGCGCGAGGAAAACGACATCGTGATCACCGCGCTGCCCTATCAGGTGTCCGGCGCCAAGGTGCTGGAACAGATCGCCGACCAGATGCAGAAGAAAAAGCTGCCCATGGTCAGTGATCTGCGCGACGAATCGGATCACGAAAACCCCACGCGTCTGGTGATTACGCCGCGTTCCAACCGGGTGGATATTGCCCAGTTGATGAGCCATCTGTTTGCCACCACGGATCTGGAAAAGAATTACCGGGTGAACCTGAATATGATCGGCATTGATGGCCGGCCGCAGGTAAAAAGCCTGGATATGATTCTTAACGAGTGGCTGCAGTTCCGCATGGTCACCGTGCGCCGGCGTCTGCAGCACCGTCTGGACAAGGTGCTGGACCGCCTGCACCTGCTGGAAGGTTTGTTGATCGCCTATCTGAACATCGATGAGGTGATCGAGATTATCCGCCGCGAAGACGCGCCCAAGCCGGTGCTGATGGAGCGGTTCGGGCTCAGTGACCGTCAGGCGGAAGCGATCCTGGAACTGAAGCTGCGCCATCTGGCCAAGCTCGAGGAAATGAAGATCAAGGGCGAGCAGGATGAGCTCGCCGAGGAACGGGACAAGCTGGAAGAGACCCTGGGTTCGGCGGCGAAAATGAAGAAGCTGATCGCCAAGGAACTCAAGGAAGACGCCGAAAACTTCGGCGACGACCGCCGCTCACCGCTGGTCGAGCGCAACGACGCCAAGGCCCTGGACGAAGCGGACCTGGTGGGCGCCGACCCGGTCACCGTGGTGCTTTCGGAAAAAGGCTGGGTGCGTTCCGCCAAGGGCCACGACGTGGATGTGGTGGGCCTGAGCTATAAAGCCGGCGACAAATATCTGGCGTCCGCGCGCGGCAAATCCAACCAGCCGGTGTGCTTCCTGGACACCACCGGGCGCAGCTACTCGCTGCTGGCGCACACCCTGCCCAGCGCGCGCGGCCAGGGTGAGCCCCTGTCCGGCCGGGTCAGCCCGCCCTCCGGCGCCGGTTTCGTGGCCGCCATCATGGGTCAGGAAAAAGACGCCTACCTGATGAGCACGGACGCGGGTTACGGTTTCGTGGTGCGTTACGCGGACCTGCTGGCCAACAAGAAAGCCGGCAAGAGCGTGCTGAACGTGCCCAAGGGCGCCAAGGTGCAGCCGCCACGCCCGGTCAAGGACCCGCAGACCGACCTGATCGCGCTGGTCTCCAATGAAGGCCGCCTGCTGGTGTTCCCGGTGCGCGACCTGCCGGAAATGTCGCGCGGCAAGGGCAACAAGATGATGGCGATTCCCGGCGGCCGCGTCGCCGAACGCGTCGAGTTCGTGCAGGACGTGCAGGTGCTCGGCCCCGACGACACCCTGGTGATCTACGCCGGCAAACGTCATCTCAACCTCAAGGCCAGCGACCTGGAGCACTACTTCGGCGAGCGCGGCCGGCGCGGTGCCAAACTGCCGCGCGGCTTCCAGAACGTGGACGTGATGACGGTGGAAGCCCGCTGACGGGCCCCTCGGGGCCTATAAACAATTCAATACAAGTACGGTCTTGGGCCTGTGGATCGGGTTGGCTATGATCCAGATTCATCTTGGGGAGAGGGAGTTCGCCTGATGCGGGCCTTGCTGACCGGTGCCACCACGTTCTTGCTGTTGTTGCTGAACACACTGACGTTGATCGGCCCGATGATGCTGATCGCGCTGTTTAAAGTGGTGCTGCCCGGCAAGCAGGCCAAGGCCGCCTGCTCCCGGGGCGTGATGTGGATCGCCGAGACCTGGGCGGAAATCTGCAAGGCGATCTTCGCGCTGATGACGCCCACCCGTTGGGATATCCGCGGTGACCAGAACCTGCGCAGCGACACCTCCTACCTGGTGGTCTGTAACCATCAGTCCTGGGTGGACATCGCCGCCCTGGTGCAGACCTTCAACCGCAAAACCCCGTACTTCAAATTCTTCCTCAAGAAAGAATTGATCTGGGTGCCGTTTCTGGGGCTGGCGTTCTGGGCCCTGGACTACCCGTTCATGAAGCGCTACTCCAAAGAGCTGCTGGAAAAGCGCCCGGAGCTGAAAGGCAAGGATCTGGAGATCACCAAGGCGGCCTGCGAGAAATTCGCGGATATGCCGGTGACCGTGGTTAATTTTCTCGAGGGCACCCGCTGCACCCCGGAAAAGCAGGCCCGGCAGCAATCCCCCTACAAGCACCTGCTGCGCCCCAAGGCCGGCGGCGTGGCGTTCGTGATGGCGGCGTTGGGCGATGATCTGGATGCGCTGCTGGACGTGACCATTGCCTATCCGGAGGGCAAGCCGCCCGGTTTCTGGGCGCTGCTCAGCGGTCAGTTGGAGCGGGTGATCATCGACGTGCGCACCCACAACCTGGACCCGGCCCTGTGGGCCGGCGATTACCAGGAGGACGCGGCGTTCCGCGCCGGCGTGCAGCGCTGGGTGAGCGATCTGTGGGAACAAAAAGACGCCCGTATCGAGCGTCTTCAGAAGGAGTGGTGACCGCCGGGCGCCCGCCCGGCGATGCGGCTCAGAAGCGGAAGGTGGCCGCCAGGTAGGGGCCGCCGATTTCCAGGTCGGAGTCCAGGCCGCTGACGTCGTCCAGTTCCACTTCCAGGCGGGAGTAGCCCGCTTTCACGCCCAGCAGGAAGTCGGACTGCCAGCCGATGTGCGCGTCGAAATCACGCATGCCGCTGCCGTCGTACTCAATCGCATTGATTTCGCCGCCCACGTACACGCCGGTCAGCGGCAGGTTGGCGCGTACCGCGCCATGGGCCATCGGGAAGGTTTCGCTGGCGCTTTCAGTGGCCCGTTGGCCGGCCCCGGTGATGGTGAAATCCGCGTCCATCTGCCGCACGGTCAGACCCAGGTCCAGCTTGACCACGTTATCCAGGGGGCTCCAATAGAAGGTGCCGTCGACCATCTCCATGTCGTAATCGGAATTCACGTTACCGGCGAAGGTCTGCCCGTTGAACGTGATCGGATCGACCAGAGTGTTGCTGGCGTCGTCGGAGAGGTCCATGTAGCGCAGGCGCACATTGGGCACCAACGGCACCGCGTGTTCCAGGCCCACGTAGAGCACGGTCTGGTCGGAGTCGTCGAAGCCCAGATCGTCCTCCATGTCGATGTCGTTGCTGCCGGAAGCGATGCTGCCGGAGGTGTCCGGGCTCCAGGCGTAGCCGCCGGCGTAAACGTCGACAAGCGGCGCCGCCTGTGCGAAAGGCGCGGCGGAGAGCGCGGCCAGGCCGGCCATCAGGGTGATTTTTTTCATAATACAGGGTCCTCTGTCTCTAATAAGAAAGCATCAAAGCGCACCGGCTCAGTATTGCATCCACCCCGCCGCATACCAAGTAGAGTGATTCTGGTAAGCTGCGCCGCTGCCAACGTCGAGCGCCGCGCATTCCGTATCGCGCGGCGGCCCCAAGAAAGAGTGAAGCCATGTTTCTCGATGAAATGCCCGAGGGCTTCCGCTATCCGCAGCCGGAAGACGAACAGGACAAACAACTGCTGGCCCGCATCGAACGCAAGGGCTGGCATCACCTCAGCGTGGACGGCGCCGCCGGCGAGCCGGGCTATGCCTTCACGCTGGGGCACTTCCTCAAGCGGGACCACCCGGAACTGATCGTGGTGGGCCTCAAGGACACCCTGGCCAGCCGCCTGCTGGACAGCGCCGCCGTGGGCATCACCGGCCTGGGGCGCCGTCTGCGGCCGTTCCAGGTCTATGGCGACATCGCCGACGGCCTGGAGGTGGTGTTCCTGCCGGTGGCGCTGCCCGCCTACAACGAGTATCTGGGCTACGCCAACTGGTTCTACGCCGACCTGCCGGCGCCGTACCCGGCGCTGCAAATGGTGTGGCCGGACCCGAACGGGGTGTTTCCCTGGCAACCCGGTTATGATGCCCGCTTCCGCCGCGCGCAGCCGCTGCTCGGCGAGGCGCCCGAGGCGCCGTCGCTGCAGTAGCGCGCCGTGGAATAGGCAGGCGGGCCCCGGCTCCGTTATCCTCGTACCTGAATTTTCGTTATTGGAACCCCCATGGCTAATTCGTTGCAGGATCAGCTCCTTAAATCGGGGCTGGCGGACAAAAAGAAGGCGCGCCGCGCCAAGCAGCAGAAGAAGGAAGACGCCAACCGCGCCAAGCGTGGCGAGATCGAGCTGGAGGACCCGGCCGAGCGGGCCCGCCGCCAGCGCGCTGAGCAGGCGGAAAAAGACCGCCAGCTGGAAGCGGAGCGCCACCGGCAGCAGCGCGAGCGGGAGATCGTCGCGCAGATTCGCCAGCTGATCGAGACTCACCGTCTGGATCGCGCCCGGGGCGAGGTGGCCTACCAGTTCGTGCAGGACAAGAAGATCAAGAAGCTGCACGTCACCGAGCCGCAGCGCGACCAGCTGGCGCGCGGCCAGATCGCCATCGTCGCCCTGGGCGAAGGCCATGAGCTGGTGCCCACCACGGTGGCGGAGAAGATCCGCCAGCGCGACGAGGCCGCCGTGGTCCTGCTCAACGACCGCAACGTCCAGGACGAAGACGACCCCTACGCGGATTATCCGATCCCCGACGACCTGATGTGGTAACGCGATGACCGCCCCCGGCACGCTCCTTGGTACCCTGCGCACCCTGACGGTGCTTAAACGCATACCCGCGGGTTTGTTGCTGGACGGCGAAGACCTCGGCGAAGTGCTGCTGCCGGCACGCGAGCTGGCCGACGCCGCCGCCGACGTCGAAGCACTGGAAGTGTTTCTCTACGAGGACGGCGACGGCCGCCCCCGCGCCACCCTGGGCTGCCCCAAGGCGATGCCCGGGGAAGTGGCGCGCCTGCGCGTGGTGGACACCAGCCGCGTGGGCGCATTCCTGGACTGGGGCCTGCCCAAGGATCTGCTGCTGCCGTTCGCCGAGCAGGGCAACCGCCCGGAGGTGGGCCGCTGGCAACTGGTCAAGGTGGTGCGCGACCGGGACGGCCGGCCGTTCGCCAGCGCCCTGCTGGACCGCCATCTGGAAGACACCTGCGACGCCTACCGCCAGGGCGACGCGGTGCCGCTGATGGTGGTGCAAAGCACCGACCTGGGCTACAAGGTGGCGGTGGACAACCGCTACTGGGGCCTGCTGCAGGCACCGCCCGGCGTGGCGCCCCCGCGCCCCGGCCAGCGCTTCACCGGCTATGTGCAGCGTCTGCGCGCCGACGGCCGTCTCAGCCTGACGCTGGACCCGCCCGGCGCCGCCAAGAGCGATCAGCTCGGCGAGCGCATCCTGGCGCGGCTGGAAGCGTCCGACGGTTTCCTGGCCCTGGGCGACAAAAGCAGCCCGGAGGCGATCCGCGCCGCCTTCGGGTGCAGCAAGAACGCCTTCAAACAGGCCATCGGTAAGCTCTACAAAGCGGGGCGTATCGCCATCGAGCGCGACGGCATTCGCCGCCTTTGAGCCGCCCGGGCCGGACGCTTACAGCGCGCCGGCCAGACGCTCCACCGCCCAGACGGTGGCGATGGCGATAATCGCCACCGAGCCGATCGGTACGAACCAGCGCCGGTAGGCGGCGGTGCGCCGTACCAGGAACGCCGCCGGCACGAAGATCAACACGATCAGCGCCTGGCCGGCTTCCACCCCCAGATTGAAGCCCAGCAGGGTCAGCACCAGGCTGCCGCCGTCCAGGCCCAGATCGGCGAGCACGGCGGCGAAGCCGAGCCCGTGGATCAGACCGAACACCAGAGCCATGACCCAGCGGCGCGGGAAGTACTGCGGCGCCAGATTGCTGGCCGCGCCCAGGCCCACGGTGATGGCGATCGCCGACTCCACCAGCCAGGACGGCAGATTCACCAGCCCCAGGGAGGCCAGCGCCAGCGTCAGCGAATGGGTCACGGTGAAGGCGGTGACGATGCCCAGGGTGGTGAGCAGGGCCTCGCGCATGGACTCCTTGGGCCGCCAGGCGCCCTGGCGCCACACCAGCACCGCCGGGAACAGCAGCGTCAGCAGAAACAGAATGTGGTCGTAGCCGATCAGAATATGATGCACGCCCTGACGGAAGAAGGTGGCCAGCGCGGCCAGCCCGCCGTCGCCGTCGCGGCTCAGGGTTTGCTCGCGGTGCTGGTTGCTGAGCGCCACCGGCTGACCGGGCTGATCCCCGTAGCGTACTTCCACCAGGCCCTGGTGGCTGGCGTCGCGGTCGAACAGCAGCCGGTAGTTCAGTGTCAGCGACAGTGGCGACAGGCCGCAGTCGCCCGTCAGCAGGAACACCGCGTAGGTGCCGTCCACATGGTCGTCCACTTTGAGGCCGTCACTGTCGAGTGTGCAGACCTGCTCGCGGTCGCCATCCCGGGCGGTTACCGTCAGCCGGCTGAGAATATGGTCTTCCAGTTCCGCGCGCCGCGCTTTCAGTTCGCCCCAGGTGACCCGGGCATCGCGGTTCTGATCCACGCCCACGGCCCGCTCCAGGTCGCGCAGCGCGATATCCCACTGTCCGGACAGGGCGCCGCCGTCTTCCACGTTGATGGTCAGATAACTGTCACTGGGTTTGTGCCCCAGCGCCAGGGTGGGAAGGATCAGTAGCAGTACGGTAATAAGCTTGATCATGACCCGGCCTCCGTACCGTTATCCAGGAACGGCGCCAGACGACTGTCCTGCACGCCGTGCTCGGCGATAAAGGTGCGCACCTCATCCGCCGCGCCGGGCTCGCCGGCGGCCCGCGCCGCCGCCAGGTAGATGTGCATGTCGGCGGGTTCTTTCTGGGTGCGCCAGTTCGCCCGCGCCAATGCCAGGGCTTCTGCCGGGTCGTCTTCCACCACCAGGGTGAAGCGCGCCAGTTCGCGCAAATGCGCGTACTCCGCGCTGCGTTGCGCCGCCGCCATCCGATCGCGGAACTGTTGCGCCCAACGGTCGGCGCGGCGGTCCCCGGCGTCGATGCCGGCGATCGCCAGGCGCAGCAAGGCGCCGTCCTGGTCGACATAGTCTTCCAGCACATCGATGGCCGCGTCGGGGCGCGACTCGGCGAGCAGGAAATCCGCGTAAAGGTGCCGCAGGTAGCGGTCCTCGGGGTCCAGCGCTCGTCCCCGCTGGATGTGCGCGCGGGCGGCGTCCAGGTCGCCCTTCTGCCAGGCCATTTCAGCCAGACGGGTCTGCATCCACACCGCCACATTGTCGGCCACGTCGCCGGCACCGTCCGCGTACCGGCTCAACCGGGCGTAGGCGGGCTCGAGCCCGCCGTTGAGCGCCAGCACACTGGCCTGGCAGGTGAGGGCGGCCGCCGTCGGCACCAGGGTGGCGGCACGGCGGCAGGCTTGCAGGCTTTCTTCATACTGCCCCTGGACCTGGGTGATCACCGCCAGCGTCAGCCAGCCCTGGCCGAGCCGTGGGTTCTGCGCCAGGGCCTCCCGCAGCTGATGGCGGGCCTGGGTGAAGCGGTGTTCCCCCTGCGCGATGGTGGCGGCCAGCACCAGCACCGAAGGCGGCGCGTCGGACCCCTGCAGCCACGGCGACAGGGTGGCGCTGGCGTAGCCCAGATAACGGGGGTCGCCCTCGCGCCGCGCCGCCTGGATATACAGGCGTGCCAGCTGTTCCGCGCTGTCGCGGTCCCGTGGATCGTCCGCCAGCTTTTCCTGAAGGGCATCGGCCCCGTCGAGAATGCTGGGGGTCGGCAGGCGCTGGAGGACCTGATCGTCGGTCTCGGGGGTATAGGGCGCCGCCACGGCAGGGTTGCCGAAAGCGCCGCCCACAAAAAGGAACAGCCCCGGCAGCGCGAGCCGCCGGAGCTGTTGCAGGATACCCCGTCCCTTAGTTGTTGCTCGACAGGACGTCGTCATAGGCATCCGGGTCTTCCTGGTTGGTGAAACGGAAGTTTCGATTGTTGATGTTGGCCGGCTCGCCGTTGGGGTCGTCGTCCAGCAGCCCCTTCACGAAGGCCGTGAAGTTGGTGTTGTTGTTGACCACCGGGTCGTTGTCGCTGTCGCCGCCGCAGGCGGCGAGACCGACAATCAGACCCGCCAGTAACGCACCCTGTTTAATCAATCTCATCGGATCGCTCCTGTTTATCGAGCTTCGTTCGGAGAGCCCGGGATCGGATTCGCCAGGTACGGGAACTCGGCCAGATAGGTGTCATCGTTGTCGATTTCACCGCTGATCACCGAGGTGGCGGCGGTGGCGCCGGCGGCCCGTGTGCCGTCGGTGTAGAAGTTGTCACCGTTCTGAGGCGTGGACTGGGTGCCGCAGTTGCCGGCGTCTAACTGGCCACAGAGCTTGCCCATCGCCGCGTTCAACGCGATATCCACCACGTCGTCATAGGGACGGCGACCGTTCGGGAATCCGGCGAGGTCGCCACCGACTACGCCGAGATCGTTCTGATCGGCGGGAACCGTCGGCTCGATGTCAGTATTAAGCCGCAGCATTTCGCTGGGGGTCACGGTGGGCAGCTGGTTCACACCCGGGAAGCCGGTCAGGAAGGCGGTGACCAGATCGTTACGCGGCGTTTCCGGTGGCAGCGCAGCGTCGCCGAACAGAGCATTCAGCAGCACAGGCAGGCTCGGATTCGTAACGTATTGCGCGAATTGGCCATCGTCCTTGGGTTCACTGGCGTTGAAGCGGTCCTTGTCCGGCAGGCCGATCACCACTTCGTTGACCAGCGGTGAGCCGAGACGGGAGACCTGGGTGAAGGCGCCGCCTTCCACGCTGGCCGGTTTGGCGCCGGCGGAACCGGTCACCGCGGAGCCCTGCGGGGCCGGGTTGATGACCCGCGCCTGCGGCACGCTGGCGGTGGTCCAGCCACCGATCACGGCGCTATCACCGGCGGTCAGGCAGCTTTTAGGTACTTCCAGCGCAAGACTGGTGATGTTCTTGTCGCCGATGATGTTGCGTTCGCCGTCACGGGGGCCGACCGGATTGGTGTTAACCAGGTCGAAGACTTCGCCCAGATTGACCACGAAGCCTTCCTTGCGCTGACCGACGAACACTCTGCCGTCGTTATCGCAACCGGGAATGGCGATCGGGTAAATCGCGTCGCTGGCGTAGGCGGGGTAATCGGGAATCGACTTGTTGCCGATGTTGTCCATCGGCTTGATGAAGGTTTCAGAGCTGCTGCTCGCATTGGTGATGGCTTGCGACTGGCCGCTGCGGCGGTCGCCGGTAATCAGCTTCACCGTATAGGTTTGCGTGACGTTGAGCGCATTGGTGTCGCCCGCGGAGATCGGGCCGATATTGCTCAGCGGCACCGGGGTGTCGCCATCCGCGCCGGCGGGCACGGCAAGGTTCTTGTATTCGTTGTTGAACTGGAACTGGAATGTCAGATCCTCGATAGCGTCGCCGTCGTTATCGATATGAATTTCATAAACGGCGTTTTCGTCGAGAAGAAAATAGTTCGGACCGCCGTAGGCATCTTGCAGCGGCTGGTAGTTGGCGATGAGGGTTACAAAGTCCGAGCGGGTGGGTTCATAGCTGCGGAACATATAGAAGTCCGTGCCGTCGACCTTCGGACTGCCGGTGATGAACGGGGCTTCACGGTGGCTTGACGCGAGCGCCGAGGGCGCGGCCAGAACCAGTGAGGCCACCGCGATGGCGAGTGGTGATTTGGCAAGCAGATGTTGCATTTTTTTCTCCAGTTTTCGGTAGCGATCACGTTGTAATACGATTTGGGTGATCGTTTGGATGCGGTAAAAAATTAACTTTTTATTGCATCCATTCGGCGGCGGAGCGCGTATCAGAGGGGAGCGGGTAACACTGGAAATTCCACCCTTCCCCGTGAGCGCGGCGTGTAGACAAAGGAGCGGGACGCGCCATGAGTGAAAAGTTTTCGGATATGGTGCAACTAATGGCGCAGACTTCCAGAGGAGACCTGGCTTCGTTCGAAAGGTTGTATAGCGCGACTTCGCCGCGTTTATACGGCCTTTGTCTGCGAATGCTGGGGAATCGGCACGAGGCCGAGGACGTGTTACAGGAAATCTACATAAAAGTCTGGCACCACGCCGGTGAGTACCATCCTGAACGCGGTTCACCGCTCACCTGGATAATTTCCATCGGCCGTTACGCCTGCATGGATGTGCTGCGCCAGCGGCGCGGTCATCAGGATGTGGACGACCTGAAAAATCAGTTACGCAGCGGAGCCATGGAGCCCCAGCAGGCGGCGCTGGCAAGCGCGGACGAAAAAATTCTCGACCGTTGTCTCCGTGAGCTCAGTGATGAGCATCGCGCCAGCATTCAGCTGGCTTACTTTCACGGCCTTACCCATGGGCAGATGGCGCGCACCCTGGGGCGGCCGCTGGGCACGGTGAAAAGCTGGGTCCGTCGCGGTCTGGATTTCATGCGCCGGTGTCTGGAACGATGAAAGCGGATCGGCACGAACGTAATCACGCCCTTGCCGCGGAGTATGTGCTGGGCACCCTGACCGGCGCCGCCCGCCGCCGTTTCGAAACCTGGATGCTGGAGTCGCCACGGGTGCGGCGTCAGGTGTGGTATTGGGAGCGCCGCTTCCAGGCGCTCAACGGCGCCATTCCCGAGCGCCGCCCACCGGCGGTGGTATGGCGCAAAGTGCGTGGCCGCATTGATCGTCCGGGTAGCGGCGCCCGGAACCTGTGTTGGCCGGTGGGGGGCCTGTTGGCCGCCTCCCTGGTGATCGCGGTGATGCTGTTCTGGCCGGCGGCGCCGGCACCGCAACGTTTCGTCGGGGTGATCCAGAACAGCCAGGCGGAACCCCTGTGGGTGCTGGAGGCCCGCAGCGAGGACGGCCGGCGTTACCTGTCCGCGCAGGGCGTGCAGGTGGACGCCCCCGCCGACGGCAAGGCGTTCGAGCTGTGGTTGTTGCCCCGTTCCGGGGCCGCCATCTCCATGGGGCTGTTACCGACCGCCGACGAGGAGCAGGCCGCGGCCTTGACCGAGGAACAACTCCAGGTGCTGCGCCGTTCGCGCACCCTGGCCGTGAGCCTGGAACCGGCGGGCGGTTCACCCACCGGTCAACCCACCGGCCCGGTGTTGTATCAGGTCAGGATGGTCACCCTGTAAGCGCCGCCGCCGGCCGTGGCGGCCGTTGCCGGGTTCGTTCGGGTCAGGACCGGGGTTCATTATGGTCATTGAGCGCGGCGGCGGGCCGGGCGTAGTCTTGGGGTTCTTTCGAATTCAGGCGAGGAACTCATCGTGACCACGGCATACATCGTAGAAGCGGTACGCACCGCCGGCGGCCGCCGCAACGGCCGGCTCAGCCGGGTTCACCCGGCGGATCTGGGCGGTAAAGTGATTGATGCGGTATTGGAGCGCACCGGCGTCGCCCCGGACCGGGTGGACGACGTGATCTACGGCTGCGTCAGCCAGATCGGGCCGCAGACCTTCAATATCGCGCGCACCTCCGTGCTCAGTTCACGGTTGCCGGAATCGGTGCCCGGCGTGTCCATCGACCGGCAGTGCGGTTCCTCCCAGCAGGCCATTCATTTCGCCGCCCAGGCGGTGATGAGCGGCACCCAGGACCTGGTGATCGCCGGTGGCGTGGAATCCATGAGCCAGGTGCCGATCGGTTCGCCGGTCACCGTGGCCAAGGAGCTGGGCAATCCGTTCACCGGCGAAATCAGTCGCCGCTACCCGGGCGAGAACTTCAGCCAGTTCGTGGGCGCCGAGCGCATGGCCAAGAAGTACGGCGTCAGCAAGGACGACCTGGACCAGTTCGCCTACGACTCCCACCGCCGCGCCGCCGCCGCCACCGAGGCCGGCCGCTTCAAGCAGGAAATCCTGCCGGTGAACGTGAACCTGGATGACGGCGGAGAGACCCTGCACGATGTGGACGAAGGCATCCGCTGGGACGCCGACCTGGATTCCATCCGCGGCCTGCAGCCGCTGGCGGAGAACGGCATCATCAGCGCCGCCAACGCCAGCCAGATCACCGACGGCGCCTCGGCGGTGCTGGTGGCCAGCGAGCAGGCGGTGAAGGAATTCGGTCTCAAGCCGCTGGCGCGCATCCACGCCATGGCGGTGGTCGGCTCCGACCCCACCATGGTGCTGGAAGGTCCGATCCCGGCCACGGAGAAGGTGCTCAAGCGCGCCGGCATGACCCTGGCGGACATCGATCTGTATGAGGTCAACGAAGCGTTCGGCTCCGTGCCGCTGGCGTGGATGAACGCCCTCGGCGCCGACTACGACAAGCTGAACGTCAACGGCGGCGCCCAGGCGCTGGGCCACCCGCTGGGCGCCACCGGCGCCAAGCTGATGGGCACGCTGGTGTACGAACTGAAACGGCGCGGTGGCCGCTACGGTCTGCTGGCGATCTGCGAAGGCCTGGGTACCGCCAACGCCACCATCATCGAAGTGCTCTAACGCCGTTCCAACGGCCCTTCGCCGGGCCGTGCGGGCCAAAAGAAGCCCGGCGCTTGTGGTTGGCGCCGGGCTTTTCTATGTTGAGCGGATAACCCGAAAATCCCCCAACACAGGTGACAGGCATGGCCACAGGCACGGTGCGCAGCAACGGCGTCGATCTCTTCTACGAAACCCGTGGGCCCGAGGACGGCGAACCGCTGGTCTTTATCATGGGTCTCTCCGCGCAGCTGGTGTTCTGGCCGGAAGGTCTGCTCGACGCCATGGCCAACCGGGGTTACCGGGTGATCGCCTTTGACAACCGTGACGCCGGTAAATCCACCGCCATCCGCCAGCCGTTCAAGTACGGCCCGATGACGGCGATGCTGCGCTACATGGTCGGCCTCAAGGTCCACGCCCCCTACACCCTGGACGATCTGGTCGCCGACACCATGGGGCTGCTGGACGCCCTGGGTATCGAGCGCGCCCATCTGGTGGGCGCCTCCATGGGCGGCATGGTCGCGCAACTGGCCGCCGCCACCCATCCGGAGCGGGTGCTCAGCGTCACCTCGATCATGTCCAGCACCAACAGCCCCTTCCTGCCGCCGCCGAAACCGGCGGCGCTCAAAACCCTGGTGGCGCCGCGGGTGAAGATTGAAACCGTGGAAGACTATGTGGCGTTCGGCCTGGGGATGATGGCCAAGCTGGGCGGTACCCTGGACCAGGGCCGCGAGGAACTCACCGAGATGTTCCAGCGCAGCTGGGAGCGGGGCCTGAACCCGCGCGGTATCCGCAACCAGTTCATGGCGATCATGGCCACCGGCAATCTTAGTAAGCGCCTGAAAAAAGTGCGCTGCCCCGCCCAGGTGATTCACGGCGGCAGCGATCCGCTGATCCGGCCCGCCGGCGGCCGCGCCTCGGCCCGCGCCATGCCCGGCGCCCGGCTCGCCATCATCGACGGCATGGGCCACGACTTCCCGCCGTCGGTGCAGCCGCGCCTGATCGAGCTGGTCGCCGAGAACTGCGCCCGGGCGCGCGCCGGCGTCGAACCGGCGGCGGTCTGACCGGCTACTCAGGCCAAAGCAGGAACAGG
>OLHY01000377.1_pt1 | contig 14750 bp, 11 predicted proteins | sample 1609411 | NCBI WGS metagenome assembly OLHY01 (sample SAMN05416817, study PRJEB24817) | seawater metagenome | isolation source: Sea water | place: Canada:Atlantic | collected 2013-07
CTACACTAGATCGCTCGTCGGCAGCGTCAGATGTGTATAAGAGACAGCCCTCTACCGTTTGGAGTCGGTTCTTGATTTGTTTTTCAGCCAGATCCGTCAACTCCAGAGGCGTGAAACGGTCGCTGCTCATCCCGATCCAGATAATGGGACGTGCATCGGAATCCTGCTTGGAAATCACGGGCTCATCAATCGTCTCCGGAAGACGCCCTCGAACACGGGAAACACGATCACGCACGTCCTGAGCAGCGATGTTGATGTCACGGGATAAATTGAATTCGATCGTGATATTGCTGACCTGTTCGCGACTTTCACTACTGAGCGTTTTGATCCCAGGGACATTATTGACTGCTTCCTCCAGTCGCTCGGTGATTTCAGTCTCAACCACTGACGCATTGGCGCCCGGGTAAACGGTGGTTACGTTGACGATGGGTGGATCAATATCCGGTAATTCGCGCACCGGCAATCGGCTCAGACTGATGGCACCGAACAAGACAAGTGCCAGGCTCATCATGGTGGCCAATACAGGACGCTGAATGCTGATTTCTGGCAGCTTCATTGACACTATTGGTAGATGGCTGCTGACTCAGCAGGAGCAAGTTTGACCGGTGAACCCGGGCCGATTTTCTGTGTTCCCTCCACAATCACCATTTCACCCTCTGACAGGCCCTGCGTGATTTCCACTTTTCTGGTCTTGCGCTCCCCAACAGTCACAGTTCGGAATTGCGCCAGATTTTCCTCATCGATGACATACACCATGGCGCGTTGGTCATCCAATGTCCTGAACAGGGCAGGTTCGGGAATAACAATGGCTTGATCGCGGATCGTAAGCGTCAGATCCAGCGTAGCAAACATGCCAGGTTTGAGGAGACCCTTCGGATTGGGAACTGCAGCCTTGATCAGAGTGGTACGAAGCTCTGTTTCAACGTAAGGAGCCACGAAGAAAACGGAACCGGAAAACGTTTGTTCAGGGTAGGCAGCGACTTTGACATCAATGGACTGTCCTGTCCTGCAGACACTCAGGAATCGCTCGGGGACGTTGAATTCCACCTTGACGGTAACAAGTGCTACCAGCCAGGTCAGTGTGGTATTCGGCGAAATCACCTGACCGGGACTGACTGGTCGCTCCCCTACCGTGCCGTCAAAAGGAGCCGTGATGCGCGTATCCTGAAGCTGACGTCGACGCAGATTCACGAGAGCCTGTTGCGCTTCATATCGTGTCCTCGTCTGATCAAACTCCTGCTTCGAGATCAGCTGACTTTCCAGTAACTTCTCGTTGCGTGCGTTATTGGATTCGCTCAGCGCGAGATTTGCCTCTGCTTCCACCAAAGCTGCATGTATTTTGGTGCGGTCGAGTTCGATGAGAAGCTGCCCTTTCTTGACCTCTTGGCCTTCCAGAAAATGAATAGCTTCAATGATACCAGCAGTTTCCGACTTGAGTTCCACCATCTCCTCGCCAGCAACGGTTCCGATCAGAGACAAAGTGTCGGCTACCTTTTCCACCTTGGCAGTCACGGCAACGACCTGCGTTGGCCGCATGGGGGGGCGACCTCCCGTTGTTTCTTCAGCCGCCGGACCGCAGCCCGTGAAAAATCCCAATGCCAGCCCAATGCCTGCTATAAAATGAATGATACGCCTCATGTGTCGTCTATCCTGTGGCACCATCGCCGGCATTGCGTTCATGCCTGCGACCGATCAGGGGGCATACTCTTGAGGGAAAAAGAAGCGTATGCAAGATCATTCGATCACGCAAAGAGACGAGGGGGAACTTTGAGAAACAGAGTCTGAACTGTGGCAGCGAGTCGCTTCAAGCCAGAGCAGCATTATTGAGTGCGAAACCAAGCTCTTGAGGAATCAAGGGGCGGTCATCACTCCCCCCATGCGCCCCGTTAGATAGAGCGAGTGGGATCCAGAAAATACAATATGATTCCCACAGTTAAAAAACCTATCATCAATATCAAATCCATTTGAACTCACTCCGTTGTTGTTACCACCGAAATACACGTTATTCAATGACCCAGTGCACACACTCCTTAAAACGCATATGCCCGACTACACTTAGAAAACGTTCTCAGTTGACTAGGCGGGCCACTTTTTAAGATCTATCTTTCAAAAAGAAGGAGCGATGGTTTTCCTATATCTCCACTGGGAGACGCGAAATAATTTCCAGGTGAATGGGGTTTTATTGTTGCTGACACTCGTCAAACTCGCAGGAAAAACCACCGCTCATCTTCATTTAATCTTCGTTTTTCAATTTTCATGAAAAAGAACAGACTAATAGGTATATAGCATTTACCGTGCCGTATTATTTATGCGAAAAAAAACACACAACACACACCTCTGGAATGTATTACGTTTTTAATGCACTTTGAAGTATCCAAACGCAAAAGGCGCCAGAGCGTTTAAAAATCTGCAATGGTTCTAACTTTTCACTCATTTGCGACGAACGTGGCTCCCTCTATTTCTGAGCGCAGGAACAAGGGTAAGTTACCTGGATTCAACTGCAGTACCATCGTGTGCTTTCCAGCTGGAAGACTAGTGGACAACTCACGCTTATATTCAAATTCACGCCCATCAATCCAAAGGCGAGTGTCGTCATTGGCATTGATATTGATCGTCACGCGCTCTCCTGTGGTTTCAAATGAAGCCGTCGCCATCAGACCGATCAAACTGGTTACCTGATTGATATTTCTCAGTCGCAAGGCTTCTGCCATGATGGGCTGCAACAGCCGACCATCCACCAGTGTGTCGGCGGGATTCCAGGCGGAACCCGAGGTATCCCCGATAATACGCTCAATACCAAATTGCTCATCCGTATGGCGACCGGCACGTAATTTCCAGCGACGAGCCACATTGTTTCTTGCGGCATCAAATGGGCCTGATTCACCCAGCTTGGAAAGGAAACTCAATAAATCGTGTTTGTCCTGATCAGCAAGTGCCTCCAGTAAACCCGCAGGCATCATGGAAGCTCCCATGGTTTTTTCGCTAACATCCTGTTTGGGAACAGAAACGATCTGATTCACGGCATTTCTCAAAAAGTATTCGTCCCCGTTTTCTGACTGCAATATACCGCTGTATTCTTCTCCATCGCTGGTCTCAAGAATCACGGAGTGATAGCCTTCCTTGATCTTGGCATTAGGGGCGATCAGAGACTCGACCAGATAATCTGTTGGCGCACTGGCACCAATCGAAGTCAAATCCGGACCTACCTGCCCACCGACACCTCCAATGGCGTGACAGGCAACACATCCCAACTCAGGTCTACGATAAACAGTCTCTCCCCGTGCGGGGTCGCCCTTACTCTCTGCCAAGTCAGCCATCTTCAAGAAAGAGTCGGGATTCACATTGTTTTGATCGCTCACCAACTGACCAACCTTTTCGATTGCCAACAGGAACTCAGGTTCATTGCGGCCTGCTTTCTGAACACTCCTGATGCCTGCCTGTGCCGCTTTGCGACTGAGTGAAATATTTTTGATCGCTGATTTCATCACACTCAGCACCTGACGTCTTTGAATCAAATAAGTCCAGAGAGCTTCAAGCTCGGCTTCCGATTGAAGTTCATTGAGTGTTTCCCATACATGAGGCAGGGCCGCATCAGGCATGGTCACAGCCAGCGATTGCGTCGCCAGGCGTCGGATGGATTCGGGCTGATCCTGAGTGATCAGCAGCTTCAGGGAATTCCATGCGTCGTCTCCGCCAATGGCGCCCAATGCCAGAACCGCACGCCCGCGCACCTGTTCTTGTGCTCCATCATTTTTGGCAGTAGCCATAAGGGCATTGAGCGCACCTGCAAATTTCCATTCCCTTACCAGATCAAGTGCCGCGATCTGGACTTCTTGATTGGAGTGATTGAATAGCCGGGCAATGCGAGCCTGCTGTCCAGTGGGTTTCAGCCGTCGCAAGCGAGATGCATCATTCAGCGCGCTCAGGCATTTCAACACAGCAGTCTCATCACGGGCATCATCCTGCACAATCTCTATCAAGCGATTCAGTTGACTGACGGTGCCCGCCTTGGCAATCAGGCTTGTCCAGGGTCCATCCATCAGTTCATCACTTGTCCTGGCGGCGATCAAGGGCTCCAGCACTTTACTCGCTTTGTCCGGCTCGATGGAACTAAGCCCGAATTCGAGTTCAGCCTCTTTTCCAGTAGGGTCCCAGGTACCGTTTCGAATCGATTGTATCCATGGATCCACCAGGTCATTGATGGTTAACCACAGTCCGTAATCCAGAAAACGATCCATGGGGTGTTGCAACACAGACAAAGCCAGAGCCGCGGCACTGCCTGTCTTTGAATGCGATAATGCGCGAAGTGCCTCCAGTCGCACGCGGGGATGTTTGTCGTGGACAAGTTTGGCAAGCCAAACTTCAGCGTTGGAATCACCTTTCATCCAAAAGCGAAGCACCCTGACAGCCGCGGCACGAACACGGCCATCATCAGCCTGAAGAAGCTCTTCAAGCAGGGGCATGTTGACTTGATCCAGAGACTGGTGCATCCAGAGAGCCTGCAGTCGATCTTGCTCATCGTCGTGTTGCTCAGTCCAATCCCTTAAGGAGCCATGGACCGCATCTCCACGTTCCGTCAAGATCCGGCGCGCCTGCTTGCGATTATAGGCGTTGGGCGACTTGAGTTCGCCCATGAGTTGCCCGTCAGACATTCCGACCAATCCCGGTCGTGGAAGTAAAGGATGATTCTTGTAACTGATACGCCAGATACGACCCGTCACTTTATCCCGCCGTGAATCACGGAAATCAACCTCACCGTGCTGAATAATCGGATTGCTCCAGTCCGCGACATAAAGCGCTCCATCGGGCCCAACCTTGACGTCAATGGGGCGAAAAGTGGGATCGAGAGATCGGACCAGATCTCCAGCCTCCTGCGCTGCATAGCCCGCTTCATTTTCACTGATGGAAAAACGTACGATGCGGTGCGCACGGAAGTCGCAGGTAATGGCTGAACCTTGCCAGTCTTGAGGCCATTGTTCGCTTTGAATGATTTCAAGCCCACAGAACTTCGGGTAAGAGCCTGGACTGACGCTGTCAAGCAGACGCCTCCCTCCTGCATACGTAAAATACATGGCCCCCGGAACGCCGTAAGTGATCCCCTGATAGCCCGCTCCGTCGGTGACAAAGGACTGCCCGTAATTATCAAACTGATGTCCCCAGGGATTACAGAAACCACGTAAATAAACGCCAAGATCGAGATTCGAAGGACGCAGATGCAGCAATCCACCACTGTTCAACCGGACCAAGCCATTGGGCGTTTCAAGGTGACTGTGAATATAAATCGACTGATTCATATACAATTGACCATCATGCCCCCAACGCAGTGTATGGAGAATGTGATGGGTATCTTCAGTACCAAAACCAGAAAGGACTATCCGTTTCTCATCGGCCCGACCGTCACCATCCGTATCTTTCAAGTGCAGTAACTCAGTGCTCTGCCCGACGTATACCCCCCCATCTCCCGGTTCGATACCCGTTGGCATCAAAAGCCCATCAGCAAAAACCGTGGTTTGATCCGCAATCCCATCTCGATCCGTGTCTTCCATGATGAGAATCTGGTCGTTCGCTTCCTCACCCGGTTTGATCTGTGGATACAAGCTCGAACCTGCCACCCAGAGTCTGCCCTCTGGATCAAAATTAATCTGGATTGGCTTGCTCATCAAAGGGCTTTCGGCCCAGAGGGTCATTTCAACTTCCGGTGACAACTGGAATTTTCCTTGATCAGCAGCATGATCCGTTGAAAGCGTCACTCCCAGTGCTGACTTCGCTTCAGTCACGGAGGGAACCGGTTTTCTCCAGGCAAGGGCATCCGATTCCGTCACGGAACTCTCTACCTTTACCACTTCCCACCGATGACGCCGGGGAGTGGCAAGTTGATGGATTTCCGATTCTATCTTTGCGACCATCGGATCAAACTGAGGAATTTCCACCGCATTCTGCCCCTGCTCATGTTTTCTGAACCCAAAAAGGTAAGTCTGATTTTGAGGACGAAAGCGATGGAAGAAAAGTTCATTTTTCTTGAGAACGCGTTCCCGCATTTGTTCAACCTGATCAAATTGTGGCCCCCGCTGGAAGGTCTCCCCTTGACCCCATTGCGAAGCGGATCGCACGGCATAAATACGACCATCTATTTTTAAAGCCCAGGATCCAGCATCCAATCCCTCAAAACGAACCCTGCGCGAGGTGATGGCTGAAGGATAGATTTTGTCATCTTCATCATGATTGGGAAAAGGCAATAAATCGTCTCTGACTTCAAATTCAATGCGATTGGAACTGCGACGAAGGTCAAAAATTTGATTCCCCCTTGTGCCGGACCCCACTGTTCCATTGGCAGCAATCTCCAGATGCCAGGGCCATGGCTTACATCGCATCACTGCCTGAAACTGATCCGCAATCCTTGAGTAACCATAGGCATTGGGATGAATCCCGTTATCGGTGAATGCCCGTTTGTAGGGATCGGCATGGCCATCGCCAAGGTCATGAAATAAATCAATGAATGGAATGGCACGCTGCCTGGCAATGGAGGCGATGGATGAAGTGTAAGATTTGAGGACTCGATTATGCGCGGTTGGATCAGGAAGCGCCCCTCCCATGGCTTCATGCCTCACAGGACTGATTAAAACAAAGCGCACCGATTGCTTATGCTTTGAACTTTCCTGAATCCGATCCAGCAAGCGATTCATATCTTCTTTGAATGGACCAAGAACCTGCGTGCCTTCCAGAGACGAGGCCATGCCATAGCCGATCATGACCACGCTTGGTTGAAAGGCTTCTAATTCCCGGATGATGAGATCCTGCCAGGTGGCTCTGGGCTTGCTCCAGTCAAAGCTGGCTCGGGATTGTCCGCCAGGATTGTCACCACTCCAGGCAAAATTACGGAAAACAAGTCCATGATGCGGATGCCTGGCGGTCAGCCTGGATTCCAGCATGCCCCAGGTCTGCTCTCGTTCGAGCAGGGTGTCCCCCAAAAATGCGATACGGTCATTCTCCTGAAATTGAAACGCATGGGGAGAGGCATTTTGCGCGTAAACGGTCTGTCCGGGCCAGAAAGCACTCATTGACAACGCGAAGAGCAAGATCGTGGCAGTGGCAGGTATCTTTTCTCGAAGAACACCGCGCCACGAAAGGTCGTTCAAATCAGACTTAAGCATCATATTCATTGGTTCAATTTTTTGGAGTTGGAAATCTTGATATTATGATTCAAGAGCTATTCCGAAAAAATAAGTGATTCAGCGAGAAAGTAGGAAAGTTTCCGAAAAAATTCAAGCTTACGGTAATGACATCCTGCCAAGAACATATCCATGGAACATAAAAAGGCCGGCAGTTACTGCCGGCCTTGATGAAAAAAGAACCTTTACGATGAATTAGAAGGCCATCAAACGCTCCATACATGAAGACGCTTGAAATTTCGCAAGTCAAAGAGATGCCATCAAAATAACGATCAAGCCACCATTACCTCGGGTTGAATTATTTTTTCAGTTTGAACCGTCATTTTCCAATTCAAGCATTTCAATGAAATGTTCGGTCTCCTGAATCGATCGATTCATTTGGTTGATCAGATCGCTAATATCCTTTTCAATTTGAAGTGTTTCATCCTTGAGCGAACCAATGGCTTGCGCATTGAGATTGTGCTTGAGATAAAGCACGTAATCTTTCATTTGAATAAGCACGGGTTCAATGGCTTTGCCAGCAAGTAAAAGTGAGGAACACATTTTCTCAAATCTTGCTCTGGCCTGGAAAAGTTTGGCACGACTTTTCCGGCTCAGGCCCGGACTTTGAATTTCACTGATCTGCGTGGTAGCTCATACGGCGACACGCCTGCATCATGAGCGTGAGGCTATCGACACAGAAAACAGCCACTGAAAACCCAACATACCACCCGGCTTGTTGATGGCGCGCTGCGGTGGAGCGATGGCGAGAAGCGATTCATGTTAAACAGATGTGTGACGAGTCATTAAAATTTGTATCTCAGACTGGACACAACGCGCAGGTCGTTGCTCTTGCGTCCGAGCGCTGGCTGGTTATCAAAGACGTCCTGAATCGTAAAACGCATGCCTAGCTTTTCCGTGAGGTCTGAATCAATCCCAATTTCAGCAATGACGAGATAGTTTTCAAAATAGTCGACCTGAGGGACATATTCCAGCTTTTGCCAGAGCCGTGCACGCTCGCTGATCTGATATTTGGCTGATTCGGCGACACGTAGAGACATATAATGATCCGTGATACCCCCAACCTTCTCGTAGACGAAACCCGGACCCAGTTCCCCACTGAGCTCAAACTTGTCCTCTTTGAAAAAGTAATGACCCAAACCAGGACTGACCGTTCCGCGAAATTCGACATCTGCAATGGCGTCATGGAGAGCAGATAGGTTCAACAACGCAAACGTACGATCGTTGGTAAAAAGACGATTATACTGACCTGTGCCTCGAAGGGTTTCATTGTTTTTAACCCCTTCGACCTCACCCAGACTGCCGTCAGCCGACAAACTTAATTCATTCAATTCCCATTTTTTAAGACTGAGGATACTTGCCGTAGCAAGCAAGGTATCGTTGTTACCCTGAGTAAGGGTAAAACCAACTGAAGCATTGGTTTCCCATTTTGGTTTTTCGGTTTCTTCGATGGTTTCGACTTCCTGAGCTTGGGTCATGAACCCAGTGAAGGCAGTGATGGCGCATATCAGGAACCAGCGCGTTGTTGTATGGATCATTTGATCAGTATTCATGTGATTATTGTGCAAGGGCTTGTTTGTTAAAAAGAATGTCAAAAGTCCAGACCCTCTGAGCTGCCTTTTGAATCAGCAAGCAATGCAGGATCGTGTATTTAACAGTCTTAACTTTGGTAAATGGATCTTTTATACCAAGCTGATTTATTTTCAGACTGTCTTCACCGGATTGCCCAGTTCTCCAATACCTGAGACTCTTATGGCAACGTGATCGCCTTCTTCAAGGGTAAAATCGTCATCAGGAACCACACCTGTCCCCGTCAGTAAAACCGATCCCGATGGAAAACTTTGAGAACGATTCAGATAATCCGAGAGCTCGTCGAAAGATCGTTTGATCTGGTTGATCGATGTTTCACCCTCAAACACCACATTGCCGTCCCTGGTGATTTTGACTCCAATGGTCCATTGTCGGGCTTCCGTTTCGTCTGGTCCGAAAACAATCCAGGGTCCAAGCGAGCAACTGCGATCATACATTTTGGCCTGTGGAAGGTATAAAAGATTTTCGCCTTCGATATCACGTGAACTCATGTCATTCCCAATGGTATAACCCACCACGCTCCCTTGCGTATCCATCACCAGGGCAAGCTCAGGTTCAGGCACGTTCCATGAGGCATCCTCACGAATCCCAACTGCGTCCCCTGTGGCAACCACCTTACCGGGCATTGATTTAAAGAAAATTTCAGGCCGTGGCGCGTCATACACTTTGTCATAGGCGGTGGCACTGAAATCGGACTCTTCCATGCGCGCCGTCTTACTGCGTAGATAAGTGACTCCGGCAGCCCAGACTTCCTGATCATCTACCGGAGCAAGGAGTGTGACTTCCTGCAACGGCAACTTCGGGATGTCGTGGTTCTGTAATTGAGCAAGGATCAAGGCACGTTTTTCTGCGTCGAACAATGACTTCATTTGCGTGATCTGAAAGGAGGTGAGATCAATGACTTGATCGCTGTCATCCAGATAGCCAATGCTTGGCAATGAATTATCTTGTGTGTGGAAACGGCAAATTCTCATGAGGCAAGCATCATTAGAGGTTCATTACTAATTTTCCAGCATTTTCATTTTTCAACGAGGCCTTGCAGGTTTTTCCCGGACATTCTAGAACAAGTCCCATGCAAACTTATCAGGCATCATGTATTTTTGACGGCAAAGCAACGCTCGCAGAAGGTCCGGGCTGGGATGAGGAACGTCAGGCCATCGTTTGGGTGGACATTGAGAAAGGCAAAATTTCTCGTTTCTATCCAAGCACACACCGCAATGAAACTTGGGCCATTTCTCAGAAAGTTGGCTGCGTCGTTCGCACGTCTGGGGGGGATCTTCTGGCTGGTGGCCAGGAGGGCCTGCTCAAATTGAATCCGGAATCCGGTGAAGTCACTTCCCTGCAGAACCCCGAGCCCGATTTGCCTGTGAATCGATTCAATGACGGCAAATGCGATCCTCAAGGGCGCTTGTGGGCCGGCACAATGTCCTGCGAGGAGGAGGAAGGAGCCGGGAGCCTTTACCGCATCACCAACGAAGGGTCGATCAAGCGGATGGTGGAATCAGTCACGATCTCCAATGGCCTGGCATGGTCACAGGATGGTAGAACCATGTATTATATTGACACCCCTACCCGCCACGTCGACGCCTTCGACTTCGATCCAGTGGAGGGTGAGATTTCCAACCGACGTCATGTCATCGAAATCCCCAAGGACATGGGTTATCCGGATGGCATGACCATCGACGCCGAAGGCAAATTATGGGTGGCACTATGGGCAGGATGGGGAGTGGGTCGCTGGGATCCAAGCACCGGTGAGTTGTTGGCCAAGGTCCAATTACCGGTTGAATGCGTCACCGCCTGTTGCTTCGGTGGAAAAGATTACCATACGCTCTACATCACCACTGCCAGCCGTGATCTGGATGAAGAAGGACACAAGGAACAACCTCAGGCAGGTGGTCTCTTTACTGCAGATGTCGGTGTCGCAGGCCTGCCAACGCCTGTGTTCAAAGAAGCATGAGCATGCCGCTCGTTATTGCTGATAAAAACATCCTTCCATGACCGAACAAAAAACAAGACCTTCCCTGATCGATATCGGGCTGAATCTGACACATGACTCCTTTGATCATGACAGGAAGGACGTGCTCCAACGCGCGCTCGATCTCGGTGTCCATCGCATGATCCTCACGGGTGCAACCGAGGAGGGAAGCCTCAAAGGACTCGAACTGGCGAAATCCTACCCGGGCACTTTTTACACAACTGCAGGCATTCATCCGCACCATGCCAAGGAGGTCAATGGCGACACTTTTACTGTTCTGCAGGAACTGTACACCCTGCCTGAAGTCGTGGCTGTCGGTGAATGCGGTCTGGATTATTTCCGCGATATCTCGCCGCGTTCTACTCAGGAAAAAGTATTTATCGCGCACCTCGAAATGGCAAAAGGCAATCAGTTACCGATGTTCCTGCACCAACGTGATGCGGGAGATACCTTTATTTCCATTCTCAAGGAGTTCCGTGAAAAACTCTCGGATGTCGTTGTTCATTGTTTCACCGATGACAAAAAAATCCTGTTCGGTTTACTCGATCTGGAATGCCACATCGGCATCACAGGATGGATTTGTGATGAACGCAGAGGCAAGCACCTCAAGGAACTGGTTCCAAGTATTCCGACGAATCGATTGATGATCGAAACCGACGCCCCGTATCTCATGCCGAGGGATCTCGATCCCAAACCAAAAACACAGCGTAACGAACCCATGCATCTACCTCATATCGCGCGTGAAATTGCCAAATGCACCGGAAAACCCTTCGAGCAACTGGCACAAGAAACCACCGTCAATGCCAACTCCTTTTTCCGACTTCCACCTCTTGACGAAATTCACTCAGAGGAGGACCGGACATGAAGCTCATTTCATGGAATGTCAATGGCATGCGGGCCGTGCTGGGCAAAGGGCTGCTGGACATCATTGATGACATGGATGCCGACATTCTTTGTTTTCAGGAGACAAAGGCGCAACCTGAACAACTGGTCGATTTCGATTGGCCCAAGGGCTACGAGGTGTTCTGGCATTCTGCGGTCAAGAAAGGCTACTCGGGCACCGGTGTACTGAGTCGTCACCAACCTCTCAAAGTATGGAACGGTCTCGATATCCCGGAACATGATCAGGAGGGTCGTGTTCAAAATCTGGAGTTCGATTCCTTTATTCTGATCAATGTGTACACACCCAACGCTCAACATGGCCTGGCGCGCCTGGATTATCGCCTGGCCTGGGATGAAGCCTTTCGGCATCACGTCTGCAAATTACAGCAACAAAAACCGGTCCTTTTCTGTGGCGACCTGAACGTTGCTCATCAGGAAATCGACCTTGCCCGGCCCAAAGACAATGCAAAAAACCCCGGTTTCAGCCCGGAGGAACGTGCGTCTTTCACCCAATTGATCGATGCAGGTTTTATCGACACCTTTCGCGAATTTGAACAAGGCGGCGGACATTATTCCTGGTGGAGTTACCGTGCAGGAGCACGGGCAAGGAACGTCGGATGGCGCATCGATTACTGCTGTATCTCCCCCGACCTTCGCCCCAACCTTGAAAAAGCCTTCATCATGCCAGACGTCATGGGTTCGGATCACTGTCCGGTGGGTGTGCAATTGGGACTTTGATTTTTAAGGCACAAGGTGTTTGTCCGAGATAGAGCGTGACGTCTCTGGATGCCCTTTACTGCCTGGCTTTCTCCATGCCTTGAGTGCAGCGGGCGTGGATATTGCAAAATTACCCACACGCCGACTCAAAGGCATTGATGTGCTCACGCGTGCCTGAAACAAAGAGCGTATCGCCCTCCATCATCACCATGGGGGGCAATGGCTCTTTGAAGGTATGAGGGGTTTCCTCATCTCCATCCGGACTTTCGCGAACGAGCAACAGGATGTTGACGTGATAATGCTCCGGAAGTTTGGCGTCTTCAATGGAAATCCCGCTCAGCTTTCCCCCTAAAGCGACACTGGCTACCTGGTATTCTCCAACGATGGGAATCCGGTCATTCAGAAAATGAGAGCGCAACGTTTCAGCCAGTTGGTAGGCCATGTCTCTGGCCGGTAACACCACGCTGTTGGCTCCAAGTTTTTCCAATACCTTGGCGTGTTTCTCGTCCAGGGCACGGGTCACGATGTAGGGAATTTCAAGTTCCTTGAGATTCAGGGTCGCCAGAATGCTTCCCTGCATGTTCTCTCCAATGCCAACCACCACCGCATCGGCTTCCTGAACACCGGCTTCTTTCAATGCCTCCGGATCTTCGGCATTCAACTCGACGGATTCAAGGCCTGATTCGGCCAGAGCCTGAACCCGTTCAGGATTCATATCGGCGACGATCACTTCCGTGTCAAAGGAAGCCAGACGCGTTGCCAGGTGGGTTCCAAAGCGCCCCGCTCCAATGATGAAGATTCTCTTGTTCTGAGCCATGACACAGTCTGGCACAAGACCCTCGCTTAACCCAATGACAAATCTTCCCTGGGATAATTCACCTTGGAGGGTTTCAGCGGTCGAGCCAGATGAAGGGCCAGCATCAGTGGTCCCACTCTGCCAATGAACATCAATGCCATCACCACCACCTTACCTGCGGCCGTGAGGTGTGGGGTCACGTTCAAGCTCAATCCCACTGTACTGAACGCACTCACCACTTCAAAGATCAGCGAAAGCCAACGCCGGTCTGCTGGCAAATGCGGGTTCGATCCCTCCGTGATCATCAGAGCCCCCACCCCCACCACGATCATCATACCGGCCAGAAAACTGATCATCACGGCAATTTGAACGAATTTAGGTTCGATCTTTCGACCCCAGAGTTGAATTGATTCACGTCGTTGCAATGCCGACCATGCCGTCAACAGAATCACGGCGAAAGTCACCGTCTTGATCCCGCCGGCCATCGAACCGGGACATCCCCCGATATACATCCAGACCAGACTTCCAAGGATGGTATCCGGATTCATCTGCTCCAAATCCACCACACTGAATCCTGCCGTACGAAGCATCACGGAATGTACCAGGGCCAAAGACACCCGTTGCCCCGTCGGCAGGCCTTGAAGGGTATGATTCCGCTCGAAGACCAGGATTGCTGCCGTTCCAAGCACAAGCAACACGACAGTACTCCAAAGGCACAAACGGGTCTGGATGGTCCACCTGGATTGGGTATGTTTCGAATGGTGTTTCCTGATGCGATTTCGCAATTGGATCAATGAGATCAAACCAATGCCACCACCGATCACCAGGAAATTAATCACCAACAAGGCCGAACCATGATCACGCCAGACAGAAATGCCTTCAGGAAAACTGGAAAATCCCGCGTTGCAAAAAGCACTCACTGCATGAAACAGACTATGCCCCATACGCACGCCCAAACCTCCATCAACCCCCCCCTGCCCTATCGGAGGCCCAAGGAGAAACAGCAAGACCGCACCCGCCAGTTCAAAAATCACAATGAAAAAACAGGCATATCCAAAGACTTGTTTTGGGCGCATGGATTTCACCTTGCCGATGGTATTGTCAATGGTCTTTTCTTCGGAAAGACTCGGTCGATCTCCCCCAAACATCGTGATCAACAAGCCAGCCGTAAAAATCCCCAGGCCACCGACTTGAATCAACACGGCAACGACCCCCAATCCAAAAGGATGATAAGCCTCAGCAATGTTGAAGGTGGATAAACCCGTCACGCAAGTTGCGGAAACCGCCACAAACAACGTATCCAGCAATGAAGGCGCCATTCCGGGCCCCGCCTGAAGAAATGGCATGCTCAACAACAAAGCCCCAATCAATATCACCCCCCCGAATCCCACCGGCACCATCCACAATCGTGGGCCCAGAGGCGGCAACTCTTTCCTTAATTTACTCTCATTGGGTAGCATGATCCTCCATGATTCGATCCAGTGGACTTGTCAGGCGTTTCAGATCGCGACGCATCACGTGAGTAGAGATCGCGGTCGCTTTCACATCCGCATGTCTCATGAGTTCCTGAAGGGCTGTCTCTTATACACATCTCCGAGCCCACGAGACAAGAGGCAATCTC
>OLHY01000380.1_pt1 | contig 14650 bp, 6 predicted proteins | sample 1609411 | NCBI WGS metagenome assembly OLHY01 (sample SAMN05416817, study PRJEB24817) | seawater metagenome | isolation source: Sea water | place: Canada:Atlantic | collected 2013-07
GAGATTGCCTCTTGTCTCGTGGGCTCGGAGATGTGTATAAGAGACAGGAATAGACGAGGCAATTTGTTCTTGGCAATTCCCTCACCGCTGTCCCTGACTTCAATGCGCACTCGCCCAGAAGAAGAGATCATCACTTCAAAATTCAGCGTCCCCTCATGACGATTATACTTGATGCCGTTGGAGGCAAGATTCAGTAGCACCTGAAGCAGAAGCTGGCGGTCGACAAATGCCTGTATATCGTGCCCAGAGGTTTTATGAACGATCTGGATCGAGTGTTCCGCTGCCATCGGCCTGACGAGAAGGATAACCTCATCGATCACAGACTCAATCTTGACATTTTCGGACAATGAATAGATTTCTCCTGCCTCGATGCGAGACAAATCAAGCACCTCATTAATAAGATTGAGCAAATGCTTTCCCGCGTGGGAAATGCGTTTGGCATTGCGAGCTTGCTTTTCGGACAACTCTGCCATCTCCAGTATTTTTGAAAAACCGATAATACTGTGGAGCGGAGTACGCAATTCATGGCTCATGCGAGAGAGAAATTTACTTTTCGCCAAATTAGCCGCTTCTGCCTCTTTTTTGGCCTCAGCTTCCTTATGCCTGACCATTTTTTGCTCGGTAATATCGAAGATCGTCCCCTCGAGCTCCTTTGCATTGTCTGGGTTCTCTCTCCCTTGTTCACGGACCCAGCGGATGCTACCGTCTTTGTGAATCAACCGATATTCAACGTCATAAAATTTACGCTTGAGCAGGCGATCCATCTTCAGCCCCCTGATTGAGTGGAAGTCGTCCTTGTAAATAATACTGGAATAAGTGGGTGACCCTCTCAAGAATTCGGCAGGCGCAAAACCAGTAATCTCTTTGATAGGGGGGCTTACATAATTACAGTGACCATTCTCGTCGTTACTAAACCGATAGACCGCTCCCGGAATGTTGTTGATCAAGCCTCTGTATCTGGCCTCTCGGACCTCAAGTTCTTTCTGAACTCTCTTACGTTCAGTCACATCACGAAAAATCGCTCTTGTCGCTGCAGGCTTTCCGTCTTCAAAACGAACGGTGATTCGGCCCTCTAGAGGGACCGGTCGTCCTTCCTTACTCCTAAAAATAACATCAACAAGTCCAATGTCCTCCCCCTCCATCAGACGCTGAAAGAGTGCACCGCAGTGCGCTTGGCAATCGGGGTGAATGATTTCAAAAATGTTCAAAGATGGCAAATCCGATTTTGTGTAACCGAGTGTGTTCAACCATGTTTGATTAGCAAAAAGCATAAGACCTTCTGGCGATACACTTTGTATCAAATCACTTGTATTTTCAATCAAGTCAGCGAGCTGCAACTCACTATGCTTGAGCAGGGTCATTTCCTTCTGCATTTCGAGTCGCTGCATGACCAACCGACTCATCTCTAGCAGTGCACTCCGCTGCTTCGACGAAAGCTGACGGGGAACCATATCGAGAACGCATAATGCGCCAATTTTATGACCGCTGGGCGTAATCAACGGCGCTCCAGCATAGAATCGAATGTGGGGGGCGTCAGTGACGAGCGGATTGTCGCGAAATTGATCATTGTCTTCGGTATTCGTCACTTCAAAGATTTCGTCACCACCAATGGTGTGTTCACAAAAGGAAACCTCGCGTGGAGTCTCCTCGTAAATCCTGACACCGAATATGCTCTTTGCCCATTGACGATGATTGTCTACCAGTGAAATGAGCGCGACAGGAACATCACAGAAGCGGGCTGTAAGTTGGGTAAGTAAATCAAGATGCTCGTCGGATGGCGTATCCAATATCCGGTAGCTTTTCAGCGCCATAACACGCAGTTTTTCATCGCACATATAGTATGCTTATATAAAACAATCGCGATAGGCATTTCAAGCCAAGAATAATATCCTTTATGCGCTTGAATCTGTTTTCCTGATTGTTACTCACACATGTTCGTAGATCAAAAGGAACAGCGCTTGAAAGTAATTGAGCCTGACAGGACACGGTAGAGATGTTCACCTGTATGAATGCATGCATTCACTGAGAGGCGATGCGATGATGCTTATGTGATAAGCCAGAACCATGATCTATGCGTGACAAGAATCAGTCGTATGCAAGTCACTCAAGCAAACCTTGGGAAGTAATCCGGTCTTGTGCGAGGACAACAAAAGGGAATCATTTGCCAATAAAAACGATCTAAATGCTTGTAAATGACTCTCTTTTATTCAAAATTAAGATAAATATTTATTGAAGCATAAAAGTGAGTTGGAATTCTCTGATTGAAACTGAGCGCCGTAAGTATGGCAGATGGTTGATAAAGAATATCGCATCCAGAGGGCTTGCAATAGCAACTCTCTTGCTGTGTTTGTATCTCGGATTCGCGGAGTCGGTTGCCAAGTCACCCTTCTGGGAGGAAGTAGATAAGGGGATGCATTTCCTTGTATTTGGTATTTTTAGTTTGGCATTTCTTCAATACGCCAGATGCAGACTATTCACACAAATGAATCCGTGGCCAAGACTCTTGATTCTTTTTACGATTTTAGGATCGGTTTGTGTGCTAGGCGAAACAGCTCATTTGTTCATCCCATCAAGGACTTTCGAATTGAATGACATGATTGCTAACATGTTGGGAACGATTGTTTTTGGAATCCCCTATGTCTTGCTGATCCCTTTCCATCAAGTCATTTCCCACGAGCATGACATCCTCAGGACAAATGTGCGGCAGGTGGAAGATCAGCGCATACGGTTAAGAAAACGCTCGGCCAGATAATACCCTTCAGCATGAGAGACAAGCTTTGAAACGCTAGGATTGGCAATAAGGTAAGTTGAGGCAACGCTATCTTTAAGGACAAAGGATAAAAAACAAAAAGCTAATGTTTAAGATATTCAAAAAATCTCAAAACCCGGAGCCCCCTGCAGAGAATTTGAAATTAGGGGATACAATGAATGTTTTGATCGTGGATTCAGACGAGAAGTTCCAGGCCAAACTTGCTTCAATGATTCGTTCGACAAGCTTGCCAGACAAGGCGTCCTCGGTGCATGTTACGCCATCCAACAGCCTGAGAGACGCAATCGAAAAAGTCGAAACACAACAGTTTGATGTCATTCTCACCGATATAACCTTATCTGACGCATCCGGATTTCTGGTCCTGGAAGAACTGATCGAATACAGCAATCGATGCCCGGTCATTGTATTGAGCAATCTAACCAACTGGTCCGTGATCATCGAATCGGCACAGGTGGGTATTCAGGATTTCCTCATCAAAAAGACCCTCGATGCAGGTCAATTGATTCGTTCGATGATCTATGCAAGGGAACGAAGCCGTCTTGAACGCAAGGTCTCAAAAGCTGAAAGTATTTATGAATCATTGGTGGACATTCTGCCCGTAGGACTTTTCCGCACTGACAAAAAGGGAATATTGAGTTACGTTAACGATAACTTCGGGGAATTAATGAAATGCCCGGCGAGCACTTTGATTGGCCAGTCCTTCAACGACATCTTTGAGAATCAGTCAGCACAGCAATTAATACAAAACTGCGAAAAATCGCTCATCACCGGTCAGGTAACCGAAATGGAAATCCCCATTAGAGTGACCGAAGACTCAGAGCAAACCGTTCTATTTATAGGAACTCCGATTCACGATGAGTTTCAAGCAGTGGAAGGACTTCAGGGGGTGATGCTGGACGTGACACAGCAAAAGCAAATCCAATCTCAAAAAGAGGCAGCAAACGCATTGGCTCTCCTTCAATCCAGTCTTTCAAACGTCACTTGCGAGTTGAACAACGCGATGACACCGGTCTTGCTCAACGCGGAGATTTTGAGCAAAAACCTCACATCAAAAACAGATTTGGAAAGCCTTCAGCACATCGAGGATTCCGTGCACAAAGCGCGAAGCGTGATGAGACCGTTTCTGGTCACATCCCATCGACTGAGCCCAAGGTCCGAGCAATTAGATCCCAAAACAATCCTCATGCAGTGCATCCAGACCACCAAGGGTGAGTTGCCCCCACACCTTCAATTGAAGTACCAGATCGCCGAAAACTTGGACGGCGTTTTTGGCGATGCATCGCAGCTTGCAAAAATGCTGAACAACCTGCTTCAGAATGCCATCGAATCCATGCCGGAATCAGGGATCATGAACGTGACGGCAATTACAGAAGACCTTGAATATCCTGACAAGGATTTGGACATCCTGGGTCTAAAGTCTGGAAAATACCTCCACATTACCGTGGACGATGAGGGAGACGGCATTGCACAACACATGAGGCAGAGAATTTTTGAACCTTTTTTCACAACCAAAGAAAAATCCCGTGCGGGTATCGGGCTCTCGGAAGCTCTTTCCATCGTTAAAAGCCACGGCGGTAATTTAAAAATTACCCGCAATACGCCCAAAGGTACGCGCTTCCATGTTTATTTACCCATTACTCACAATGACATTGTGCAAAACACAGGGAGTGATGAAGCAAAAATCACCGATTCAAACCAACCCAGAAAACTGATTCTTTGTGTAGATGATGAAGAGCATATCATCGATGCGACAACGATTCTGCTGGAAGCAAAGGGGTATGACGTTCTTTCCGCTTGCAATGGCGCAGAAGCACTCACCATTTTCACCAAACGACAATCAGATATCGATTTGATCATCACTGATTTCTCCATGCCGGTAATGGATGGGCCTACGCTGATCAAAGCTATCAAGGAACTGGCACCGCGCACGAATATTATTCTTTGCACTGGGATTGAAACCGAAGAGAACCTCGAAGGTGTGGAGAATCTTGAAATAAATGGGACGATGTTCAAACCATTCACATCAGCGGCGCTTTTTGACTCGATTGATAAGGCATTGCGTGAGTAGGTGAATCAGCACGGTTGGATCTGTGTGAATGACTCAAAAACCAGCAATGATTGAATGACATTATTCCTCTTTTGTTGTGAATTCACAAACACACGAAAACTGGAGACTGAACAACAAGGATCACTTTCAGCAGGGAATTGCGATAGTTAGCAGACCTTGAAAAAGTTTCGGCATGCTGAAAACCTCTTGCCTGAATCGGCATTTTCAGTCGATGAAGCAACTAAAGTTGTCAAAATCAGCATCTGGGACGCCATGATCACTTGATTATCAGCACTGCTCTGTTGCTCATGCTCAGGCTTGAGCCGATACACACTTTACTCGGTGAGCACTTTGACAAAAATCAAGTGCACCACTGGAAAAGAGAAGAATCTCAATCACAACATACGGATGAAAAAAACCCTACTCCAATTACCATGGAGCAGGGCAAAGTTTGGGGCGAATGCTCGTGATCAACTTCACTTTGAAACTTTAAAGTTTCTCATAAACAATAAACTTATCGGGCTTCCCGTTACCGTTTTTCCAAATACCTCGCATTTGCTCATACCATTTATTGTCATGAACCTTGTAAATTGAGTGATACGTGCCACGGGTGTGAAAGGAGTAAAAATGATTCAAACCGCCCTTTACTTCAATTCTCATTGGAACAATGACCTGGTTGGATAAGTTTCCCTCTGCATCATAGAATTCCAGCTGCTCGGTCCCCTGCCTGATTCGCTTGATGCGGTAGCTGCCGTCCTCGCGAGCATGTTTCCAATTGCCCTGAAGTTTTTTCCATTCATTCTTGACCGGGTGAAATTCCGGGTTGGCTTTGAGGACGATCTCAAATTGAGGACCTGCCTGCATTTCACGCAAAGTATCCCAATCGACCATGGGCTTGTTCAAGATTCCCATGGCACGCTGGGTATTCGACTGCCAAGCTGCCTGATCTGACATATTTGCCTGGGTCTTGAAATGCACTGTAGCAAAATCGTGATTAACCCCTGCTCGACTTGATTCGACCAAACGATGCATGGCCCACCCTCCAAAACTTGAATCCAGATTTGAAACAACATTCCAGAAAGGCTTTGCCAAAGTTCTTTCTGCAGTCACGTAATCCTGGGTTTTCCCGCTCCTGACTCTCATGTAACCCATGTTAATGTGATCAATCTCCATGTTACCAGAATCCGGTGACCAATATTGGTCGATGGCCTGATACACATCACTTCCAGCATGCTTGACGTAAGGCCACGTCCGCTCAGACAGAGATGCACTGCTCCCGACTGCCGAATAATCGAGATTATCCCATATGCTTCCATTTTGCATGTCCTCCATCGAAGCATACACCTGCACCGTAGCATAGTTGGGCTCACCCAATTTGGCGTTCTTAATTTGGGCCACATGCCAGTGCAACAATCCGCCTTTTTGCATGATCTGTTCATGAAGAGTTTTCCATTCCTTCTCGGCGGCAAGATAAGAGGCCACGTCCTTTTCTTTGACTATTTTGAAATCTGTCTTGATAAAGCCAGTGAACTTTCTTGCATCCTGACTTCTTTGATAATAGGAGCGTTTCTTGTCTTCAATGGCAGTCTCAGTATCTTGATCATTCTCCGTTTTTTTTCTTTTCAATATGTAGCCATTGCCATTGTCAATGAATTGCCCATTTTCCTTGGATTGCCATTTGGCATGTATTTCATCTTCTGAAAGGAATGACCTGATAAGGCGGTTTCCGCCTTGTCTTTGTCCAGTGGTGGATCCACCCATGAAATCCCAACCGCCGATGAGGGAAAAGCCATTGCCTCCAATCCCAAAAATGATCATTTGACCAGTGTTGGGATCTTTTCTTGTTAGATTGTAGCCACCCCGCCTTGCATTACCCTCATCATCAAAAAGCACAAATCTTTCAAGAAAACTGGACCCCAGATCCCAGGGCGAGAAGTTGATGCTGAGATTCACATGACCATCCTTGTTTGTTGACTCCCATTTACCATTGAGATCTTCCAGTCGAGGGTCCAAAATAGGCCTCTCATCTCCAAGCCAGACAACTTCGCCTTCTTCAGCAGGATTATAGTCGATCCTGTGAGCTTCAAGAGCAGGTGCTATTTCCTGATAAGACGCGTCAAAGCCGACCAGACGACTTCCAACTTCCTTGAAAGCATCTACCGCTTCGTTCCAGGAAAGTTCGATGATCCCTGAAACATTCCCTGATTTCGAAGCTCCTGTGAAAGTAATCGAACTGCTTTTATCAGTGAACCGCTTGGTCGAATGTCCCAATCGGCCCTTGGAGTCGACCCAGAGTTCGCTCGAAATCCCATCCTTAGTGATTGTTTGAAAGGCACTCCAACCCTGAATGGGTTTCAATGTCTCAGCATCGATGCTTACGTGACCTATTCGGTGTACCCCGACCACGCTGTCTGTCCAATACCATCTGAACCCCTGCCTGGTGCTGCCATCTTCGTTGGTTGATTGCCATTTCCATGTTCCCTCAAGCGGATGCTTTGAGATTTCCTGTGCCTGAATTGCAAACTGCATGCATACAATCAGAAGAGTGTATATTATTTTTTTCATAGTCGGTGTTCGTTATTTAATACCCTGTGTGATTTTTTGAGTTGGTTGGTAAGTTGAGGCTGAAAAGTCTAATTTGCGTTGAATAATGACATTATAATGGTCGACTTGGGTGGACTGATGACGCTTTTCACCGAGTTATTCGCCAGAAAAAAATCGCCATATATGGAGTTGATATGAGGTAAAAGAGACATTCTCATTCAATTTCGTCTCTGTCTGCGGCAACGAGTGCCTCCCTGAGCGTTTCATAATCCCTATACCCTTGAAACACCTCTTTGATATAACCTTTCTCATCAATGAAAAATGTTGTCGGGATCGCTGAAACCTCACCGAAGGGAGCCGGTAGATCTTCGCTTACAGCCATGGGATAATTTACCTGCATTTTTCTTGCAAAAGATTCGACGATGGCGTGCTTCTCTCTCGACACGCCAAGGATGGCAAGTTCCGATATGGGATAAGCGTTTCGGAGCTCAATGAAGTGAGGGATTTCAGCACGACACGGAGGGCACCAAGTAGCCCAGATATCCAAAACCACGGACTTCCCCTGCAGTTCATGCAATGATACGAGGTCTCCATCCAAGGTTTCCAAGGAGAAATCAGGCGCTTTTTTCCCAATCCATTCAACATGGCTTCCCTGACTTGACTCTTGATTGCCGTTCAAATCGTTCACGCCCATCACAATTGAAAGCAGAGTGGCCACTATCGCAAATATAAAGATTGAGACGCATCCAAGAAACCCATAGGCGACTGGACGCACCCAACTTTTTTTCGTGTAGACAGTTTGTTTCGCCTTGACGTGTTTTATTTGAGATTTACCAAAGCAAAAATACCACAACAGGAGAACGATCAGATGAGTGATCGATGGTATTGAAAAACGCTGTCCGAAAAGATCAATCATGAGATCCACTAAAATAAAGATGAAGATTCCCCATACCCACTTCATGGATTGCCTGGCTTTATCATTTTCTCCAAGTGATCTCCAGTTCAACGCGTGCACCCACGCGCCAAAAGCCGGGCTGAAAAGCATGGATAAGCATGAGGCGACATTTGGGTTCCACAATCGTATGGATGAAGTAGTGGCTTCACCTGGAGTCCCTGCCATTCCCATGGATTGAGTCTGAGCCGCACCTTCAGCGATTTGAGGCTCAGCACAAGACACATGCAGGTATTGATCTTGTTCGTCTTTGTAACGAGGCTGACCATCACATTCCAGACCACATACCACACACTTTTTTTTCATGGGAATTTTAAATCATGCAATGAATAGGGTTGATTCGAAAGGCAGGAGGATCAGTGAGATTGCTCATCATAAAGCTTCTGCGTTTCTTGAATGATATAATGCTGGATAGCGCTGGACTCTTCATTGGTAAGGAATTCTTTGAAAGCTGGCATCCCTTTACTTCGGGCCAAAATGCCCTCCATGACCAGCTGTGGCCATAGCTTGTGATACGCTACGGAAGTGGTGGCCAGGTCGGGGAGCGCACCACCATGACCATCCACGGAACCATGACAAAAAACACAGTTATCGAAATAGAGGTTTCGCCCCTTATTTGCCGACTCAATATCCACCGCAAAACCTGCAGATTTCAGATCAGGAATTTCCCGCTGCAATTTTGTTAAACGGGGAGCAGCTCCCTGTCCTTCCAGTTTGAAAGTATAGAGAATCCCTTCTTGAAAGTATTCCTGAGCTTTACCGCTGGGCGGACTATCGAGGCCGTAGGCACCTCCCCAACCTGCCAATACTGCAACGTATTGAACTCCTTTTATGCTGTAAGTCACAGGCGGAGCAATGATGGCTGTCCCTGTAAAATAACGCCATAAAGCTTGCCCTGTGCCCGCGTGGTAAGCCACAAATTCAGCCTCTCCATTCCCTTGAAATACAAGATCACCTGCTGTTGCCAAAGTTCCACCGTTGTAAACATTTGGATGGGCAATCTTCCATGTTGCTCTTTGACGAACAGGATCCCAGGCCAGCAGGCTGCCCGAGTAATCTGTATTGCTTTTGGATGCCGGATTATCGAAAGTCACACCGACATTCCATTTACCTGCCCTCAGACTATGTCGATCACGTTCGCGATAAATCATGCCCGTTTCAATAGTTGGAATATAGACCAGACGATATCCGGGATGATAGCTCATTGCCTGCCAGTTGTGGCCCCCCAAAGGCCCCGGTTTGATATCCTTTGGCTCGCGGCTGTAATCAGCGTTGGGTGTTTCAATGGGACGCCCGGTGGATTGATCGATTCCTTTAGCCCAATTAACTTCAGTGTATGGTTCCGCTGAAAGCAACTCTCCTGTCGCTCGATCAAGCACATAGAAAAAACCATTCTTGGGTGCTTGCATCAAAACCTGACGCTCCCTGCCATCTATCTCTAGTGTGGTGAGGATCATCTGCTGCACAGCAGTGTAGTCCCAGTTGTCACCGGGAGTGGTTTGGTAATGCCACTTGAGTTCCCCGGTCTCGGCGTCAAGAGCAAGGATACATGACACGTATAAATTATCTTCCCAGTCATCGCCGGGGTTCCGCCAGGTTCTTGGCCATGCCGAGGCATTTCCCGTTCCCACATAGACCAGATTCAATTCCTCATCATAGGCGAAAGCATCCCAGCACGTCCCTCCTCCACCAAATTTCCACCATTCACCTTTCCATGTTTCGGCTGCTTTTGCCATACTTTCCGATTCAAAACCTTCCTCTGGATTCCCCGGAACCGTATAAAAACGCCAACGCTGCTCTCCCGTTTTCAGATCATAGGCAGTCACATAACCTCTCACGCCATATTCGGCACCACCATTACCGATGATAATATTGTTCCCTATGATTCTAGGAGCTCCTGTGATGCTGTAGTCACCGTCTTTCGGCAAGGTGTTCGTCGACCAGACCTGAGTGCCATCGCTTGCCTTGAGACATACCAATCTCCCATCCAGAGTGGATGCAAATATATGTTCCCCCGAATGGGCCACCCCTCGATTAACAACATCACAGCAAGCCTTACGGCCCCAAACCGCTTTGTCCACTCCGGGATTCCAAGTCCACAGTGTAGCCCCACTGATTCCATCGGTGGCTTGAACGACCGACCAGGGCAGGGAGTAATAAAGAATACCGTCGATCACCAGAGGTGTCGCCTCAATCCCACGAAGCGTGCTTAACTTCTTGGCCCAGGCCAAACCAAGTTCCGAAACATTATCGGCATTAATTTGACTTATGGGACTGTAGCGCGACTCTTGGGAGTTCAGTCCATGCTTCGGCCAGTCTACGTCCTGCGCAAAAATCAGTGTCGTATTGATGCTGGCTATCAACAGGCTTCCCAGTAATCGCAATGACTTTTGTTTTATTTTGGTTTTCATTTTTTGAAATTTTTTATTTTGAATGAAACCTGTTTATGTTCGATAGCGCTTAATATCAGACCCATACTTCCGGATCGCACAGTTAAGAATGCAGGAATTTAATTTGTTGTGCATGAATATGTTTATCTGATTCATTGAAATGGCCATTAACTCTTTTCCCTCAAACTTTTAATTTTTTTGAGCAAATAATTTCAAATAGGTTATCCGCAATCGGGCATTCGTGATTCATCCAAATATCATCGAAGATAACCAGACGTCTTCATCAAAAGCGCAGCAATAGAAATTCGTTGCGATTTCTGATTTCAAGCGGCTTCTGTTTAGTCTCAATTTGTCTCATCTGTTATGTAAACGAATTCATAGCGGTCAGGGGGCCAAAAAAAGTCGATATCACTCAAAAGACAAAAGAAGTAATGAGTGGCTGGCAATGGGTGCATGAAAATTTCGCAGGCACCCTCAAATCTCAAATTTCCTAATCCTTTCTTTGTTGCAGTTTTGGGTGGGATCTATATAAGTACATTAATTTCATAGCATTGTGTCTTGAAAATTCACACAACAACTAATTCCGCCGTGAAAAAGGAATATACCCAATTAGCTGACGAAACAGGTCAACATGTTTCCGAAGCAACTACTTCCTATCGTGTGCCGGAGGATTATCTCAGGCTGCGCCAAATAGCGCGCAGTTATGTCAGCAGGCTTTCCTCAACCGGATCCATCCAAGCAACAGAGTTGGTTCATATGGCCTGGCTGCGTGTGAAGCCTGAACGCGTTTGGAAGAATAAGGAGGAATTCCTGGCTTACGTAACAGTTGTCATGAAAAATATTCTCCTTGATCGCGCGCGAAAGCGAGTAAGACGGCAGGATCATTTTCGCACTGTCTATTCGGATTTCTCCGATGTTCAAAAACCCGATGATTGCTCCGACGAGCAGATCATCCTGCTCAATCAGGCTCTTGAGCAAATGCAACAGAGCGAGCCCGAGTCAGCAAAGATGATCAGTCTGCGGTTCTTTGTCGGGCTGACCAATCGAGAAATTGCGGAAGCAACGGACTCTTCAGAGCGAACGGTTAAAAGAAAAATCGCCTTTGCTAGGGCCTATCTCAAGAGAAGTATTAACCGACTGATTTCTGAGGATGTCTGAATCTATTGATCAACCAAGTAACCAGGATCTTTTTCATACCGCTCTCAAGATGGGGCCGGGAGATAGAGAAGCTTATCTGGATAAAGCCTGTGAAAAAAACCCGGTTCAAAAAGAGGAGATTCAATCACTGCTTGCTTCCCATGATGAGGCAGAAACATTTCTTAGCAAAGAGCCCGCACCTTTGCCAACTGTGTCATTTCATCCTCCACAATCAATCCAGCAATATGAACTGATCGAACAGATTGGAGAGGGAGCCATGGGGGTTGTTTTCAAGGCAAAGGATACCACTTTAGGGCGGACTGTCGCCATCAAGTTTCTCAAGCCAGAGATTTATCCAACGCTCCAGAGTGTCGACCGACTGAAGAGAGAAGCCAAGGCGCTAGCAGGCGTCAACTCACCCTGCATCGCCACCATCCATGATTTGATTGAATCGGACGGGATTTGCGCCATTGTGCTGGAATATGTCGAAGGTGAGAATTTGCGCATGCGCCTTGGCCGCCACCCCATGACCATCGAGGAAGCGATTCGGGCCGCGACCCTGATCTGTGAAGGTCTCAAGCAGGCACATGGCAAGGGCATCGTTCATCGTGACCTTAAACCGTCTAATATCATTCTTACCCGTGAAAAGGGACTCAAGATTCTTGATTTTGGTTTGGCTAAATTGGAAAACTCGCTGACTTCAAGCGAGGAAACCCAGGCAGGAACGATTCTAGGAACAACCGCCTACATGAGCCCGGAACAGACCCGAGGAGAATCGGCAAGTTCCAGCAGTGATCTGTGGGGTCTGGGATGTATCCTCTTTGAAATGCTGACAGCGTCACATCCCTTTAAAGCTTCGAACACCGCTGATACGATCGCCAATGTTTTGAAGTCCTCGCCTTCATGGGAATCCCTGCCTCCGGGTCTGCCTTCACCCACACTTTATCTGATGCGCCAGTGCTTGGAGAGAGACGCGGGATCGCGCCTCCAAAGTGCCAGTGCTGCATACGCCCTTTTATCAACTTCCCTTGAAACCATTAGGATTCCTGTCGCTAATTCGGAAACTCAATCAACGAAAAAAAGAAGCAAGAATTTTCTAATCTTTGGGTTAGGTCTCATTTGCAGCATCATCGGACTTGTTGTTGGAATATCGCTCAAGCGACCAACTACAGGCGCTGATCTCAGACCTGATGCAGGTAACACGGGCAAGACGATCAAGGTTCCCATTCAACTGGGCTCACGCTCAGAGACGTCCAGGGCACAACGATTTTCAATTTCCCCTGATGGCTCCCAAATCGTCTATGCCAATGCAGTCGGATTGTGGCACCAAAGCCTGCATTCACTGGAACCTGCCCAGTTGCTGACTCGCAGCATCACACAGGAAGCGTTTTGGAACGCTGCCTGTAATGCGGTTGCCTATCTGGAAGGAAATACTCTTTATGCTCATTCCATCGAAACCAACACACGCATGGTCGTGGTTGAGCTACCTGGTCCCGTCATCCCAAACCATGGGGGAGGTGTATGGCTTCCCAACAACACCATTCGCTTCAACACAGGCGACGAGGGGATCAAGGAAGTCACTCTTCACCAGCACGAAACTTTGTGTTCCATTCTTGATATCACAGATGCTGATGACAATTTTCATGATGCCTCGGCTCTCCCGCACGGCCGAGGTCTTCTGTTTGCCACCCACCACAGGAATGGAGGCATCGACACCTTGTCCGTATGGACTCCGGAGACGCAGCGAAAAGATATTTTCAAACTACCTGGCCGAATCTTGGGTTACCCTGTTTATTCTGATTTGGGCTACATCCTGTTCTGCAGTTATCTGCCTCAAAGCAACATGCAATTTTCAAAAATATGGGCCTTCCCTTTTGATCTGGAAACTCTGGAAAAAACAGGTCCGAAATTCCTTTTGGACGAAAAAGGAGGTTTCAGTCTGACGATATCTGACAACAATACGCTCGTTTACAAACTACCGCAAAAGAAACCTAGAAGGCACCAGCTTGCCTGGCTTGGTGGCTCCGTACAAGAAGCAAAATATCCGGAAAGGGGCTTTGTCAGGGATGTGATCATGTCCATGTCGATCTCACCAGACCAGTCCAAAGTGGCATTTTCCACAGCTGACGCAAACTCGAATCAACTTTGGGTTCACTCTTTTGAGTCCTCGACGAGTCACCTTGTTCAAACTTCCTCCTCCCTTTCCTCGCTTTCATCCATACTTTGGAAAAATGAAGATCACCTCATCGGTCATACCTGGGATGCAAATGGGGTTTTTACTTGGGAGTATGACCTTCGCAGATCAACACCTCCAAGAAAAATTTCAAGAGGGTTATCTGTTGATTTAAGCAATGATGGACGCCAAATGTTAGCACAGGGTCTACCTCGCTGGGGACGCCATTCAGTAATCAACCTCGATGATCCTGAATCAGAAATTAAAGTATTGCCTAAAAATCTGACCGATGTTTGGGCTCCAAAATTTTCTCCCAGTCAAAAATTCATCGCTTTTGTCGCTGGAGAGGAGCGCAAGGACTCGTCGATTTATCTTACTGACTACCCTCACGGGCAGAACCGATTCCAGGTCAACAAAGGACTGCCTGGAAAGCAACCATTCTGGCATCCATCGAAAGATCTCCTTTATTTTATCCATACCAAGGAGAATCAAAATGAGATTTATTCTGTCACAGTCGACACCATGCCAGATGTTCAGCTCTCCAACCCCAGACTCGAAAGCATCCTACCTGAATCCGCTTACTTGGGAACTCCTTACAATCCTCATATCATGATATGAGGATTGTAAGGAGTTCCCA
>OLHY01000383.1_pt1 | contig 14598 bp, 11 predicted proteins | sample 1609411 | NCBI WGS metagenome assembly OLHY01 (sample SAMN05416817, study PRJEB24817) | seawater metagenome | isolation source: Sea water | place: Canada:Atlantic | collected 2013-07
GCTCGGAGATGTGTATAAGAGACAGCAACAGACACACGATCAATGTCGACGCTAAACAATTCAACGAGTTCTCGCTTCGTAAACTCCGACACCGCTATCACATGATCAGCATTCTTCAGCGCCGCTGGGAGCTGGTCTCGCATAAACGCGACACGATCAGCAGGATGGAAACTTGGATGTCGGTAGATCGACAAATCGTGAATGGTGACTATTTTCGTCCCAGGAAAACCCTGCGGAATAACAAAGTTTGGGCCATGAAGAATCCACTGCGACGCATCGCTAAGATCTAACAGACCGTTGCCGCGTTTGATAGGATCAATGTCATTGAGCATTTTTTGAATACGTTTTGGTAACCTGACGTAGATTCCTCGCAACGGTTTGTTAACAAATAGGCGTCGTAGAATGCGCCGTAACTTTGTCGGGCGTTCGACTATCGAGTAACGCGCTATGGTGTTATCCAAATCGGTACCCAACTCTGTGCCCACCCAAAAATTGAGATTCTTGACGACAGTTTGATGTGCCAAATTTTCAGCAAGGTTTTTGGCATAAACACCAACACCGGTCAGCGTAACCCGCAGCGATTCCGCATCGATAATGATCGACAAGTGTTTTTCAGACATAAGCATGTGGATAGTTAGTTATAAATTGATTGGATAGTAAACTATCGAGCACAAAATTGACGCATGACGCATCAAAACTATAGAATCCGCCCTGCACGCACGTCGCTATCTCAGCATGTTTAACATTTATCGCCTTGTTGGCGCCTAGCCAACTCGAGTTATCCCGGGGAATTCTATGGATTTCGGCAACCCTTATATCGTCACAGACATACCATTGGTGGAGTTAACCGCGAACTTAAGTATCGGTGTTGTTCTTGCTATTCTCTGGGCGTACATAGTCGGCAATGCCACGCGACTGGTGGTTGACCAAAAACAATACCTACCAATATTTTTACTACTGATCCCAACAATGATTTTGATTATCACTATTATCAAATCATCGATCGCATTATCTCTCGGCCTGGTTGGCGCACTCTCAATCGTACGGTTTAGAACCCCCATAAAAGAACCTGAAGAACTGTTGTACATATTTTTTGCAATAGCCATCGGCTTAGGCTTAGGTGCTAACCAGACGCTTCCAACAATTCTCACTTTCATAATTATTAGCGCAACATTCCTTCCGTCCATTTTAGACAAGCGGAAAAAAATCCAACCAAGCCATTCCTTAATCGATCTTTCGATTTCAAAGAATACAGAAAAAGAGTTTAAAATTGCTGAGATTGAAGATGAACTTAATAAATTGAATAAAGCCTATAAAGTTAAGCGAATCGTTTCTTCCAATGCAAGCATTGAGGTTTTGGTTGAATGCGCAAACGTCAGTTTATCTGACCTTGACTCATTAACTGGCTGGTTTGAGCAAAAAGGGCTGGAGGTTGACATTGCTTTCACGGATGCGGCGCGAATAATCACCTAGAGACATGGGTATAAAAAACTCCATATCTGCTCTGCTCGCAACATTAGCCATTTTCTCAATAATCGTGTTGCTCGCTAACTATTCGACGATGGCAACAGCCCTATATAAATCACTGACATTGACTTGTACGACTGGGAATCTTTGTCAAATTACCAAAGTCGCACTCTCTCCTGTGGCAGACCTAATATACCTGAACAAGCGCAACGCACTGACGAAACAAGAACTACCTATCGTTAACATCTATATTGATGATGGCGTTGTTAAAAAGATTCAAGCAAAACGAACGGCGACGTTATCCAAACCCGGCAGCAAGCAAGTTCTAACCCTAGACGATTCCGATTGGTCAAAGGCAAAGATAATTCTTGATGACGGTACTAAAAAGTCGATGAGTGTGCGATTGAGACTCAAGGGCGACTGGACCGATCATATAAACGAACCAAACAAGCTTTCTTTTCGGATAAAGATAACCGACAAAGAGTATTTTTTTGGTATGAAAAGGTTCTCAATTCAGCATCCAAAAACTCGCGGCTATCAAGTTGAACCTCTATTGCTTGACCATATGAGGTCCTGGGGACTGCTTGCGCCCAAATACTTTTTTGTCGATGTAAGAGTAAACGACAGAATAGCCGGAATCATGGCAGTCGAAGAGCACTTTTCAAAAGAGTTACTTGAAGCACAAAACAGAAGAGAAGGTTCAATTCTAGCAAGGGGAGAAAGCCTGCACTGGGGCCAACTTGACCTGAACTTTAGAAACCGGGTACCTCACCCGACCCAGTACGCACTTCAGTACAGTCCCTGGGATCATGAAGTAAAAGAATATCGTGAACCAAAATTTTTAAGCGGGACTATCGCAACCAACAACTCAATACGAGCTCAGTCTCTTCTTAGGGATTTCTTGGATGGGAAACAGGCAGCATCAGAAACATTTGATACAAAACAAATTGCCATGTGGTGGGTACTTGCGAACGTATGGAACGGTTGCCACGCATTGGGACCTATCAACAAGCGATTTTATCATAATCCGATTTCAGACCTCTTAGAACCAATCGCCTTCGATCATGGTTGGCCACCGTCTCGCTATTCCACGATGTATCCCTCGGACTCAGAGCGAACAACTACCTGCCGCAGTTATGACGTGGACACGATGCTGTCCGACAAAACATTCCAAAAATACGTTTTGACCTTTGCGGAACTACTCCACAAGCAACTCAGTGACCCAACCTTCCAAACCACCTTCTTAGAAAAACAAAAACAGCTACTTAGGGCTCTTTCGATCGAAGGTATGGACAGCAAAAGTACATATCCAGCAACTTACCCAACGACACTTTTAAATAACCTGCAGTTGTTCACAACTTTTCTTAAGACTGATTTTCAGCTACCAACAGTCAACAGGTCACAGACTACAACAAGGGTTGTACAAACCGCGCTAACCAACGGTGACTACGAATTATTTACACATTTAACCGGTTATCTTTATCGAACCGAGAGCCCTACGCTATATTTCAAAAATCTAACGCAGAACGCCATTGAAATAAATTCTATCCAGCTCGTCGCCGCCAAGGGACAAAGCGAAACACTTCCGATTGGCATCACATTACCCGCAGACGACGGGCTGTCCGATAGCCATATCGTTGAGATACCCGCAAGCTTAACGCTACCCATTGCGAGCGTATCGCAAACCTCTACAAATTATTCCTATCTCGGCAATAGCTACACTAAAACGAACTTTATGCAGCACAGAAACCATTCTACAGGCTTCTCGACAGTTGCTATCCCTAAACTGGAAGGCATTTTAGTAGACCATGATACGAGAAGTGTCACGTTTACCAAGAAGTCCTATGAGATAAATGAAAGCTATAGTTTTCCAGTGAGTTATTCAGTAACGATTTCGCCTGGTACAACTATTAACTTAACTAACGGGGCCCTGCTAAGACTTAACGGCCCTTTGTATGCCGAAGGCCAAGAGAACGACCCAATAGTGATAAACATCGAATCAAACCCGGGCCTAGAACCAATGGGTTCATGGGGCGGAATACTAGTTAACAACGCGAGTTCAACCTCCATTATTGAATACACTTCTTTCATAGGCGACGGTAATAGCGAGCTACCGAACAGACAGGATTTTAGAGGTCTAACAGGATGTATTACGTTCCACGAAAGTGATGTAAAGATTAGCAATTCTAGCTATGACGCGATGCAATGCGAGGACGCACAGAACATCGTTCGCTCGAACTTTACCATTAGTGATACGACGTTTTCCCGTGTGAGTGGCGATGCATTTGACGCTGACTTTTCGATCGGTGTCATATCAGAATCCTCCTTTGCAGAAATCGGTAACGATGGCATTGATATTTCAGGATCGGAATTAGCGTTAAATCAAGTCTCACTTCATAGAATCGGCGACAAAGGCATATCCGTTGGTGAAAAATCCACTTTGTACGCAGAACACATCGAAATCCGAGGCGCTATAACAGGTGTAGCGAGCAAAGATTTATCTTTCGCTGAATTGAAGCATGTAAACTTTAGTCAAATACAAGGCTCAGTTTTGATGGCATACATAAAAAAGGATGAGTACGGTCCTGCAAAAATTGTTTGCAACGAATGCAGTATCGATACAGCCTCACCTGAAATCGCCAGTCAGCAAACCAGCGAGATCATATTAAACGGCACCAAAATATCTCAAAATCGTTTCTCAGACGCGCAGCTCATAGAGGCTGGCTACATCATTGAGAAAAAGACACCTAATGAAAATGGAGTTGCTGTTGCCAAACCCAAGCAATGAGTCCTTATTAGTTCAACGGTATGAGAAAAAACTACCCTTGGAAAAATGGCAGTTGAGCGAGTTTTTCCAAAGCATGCAGGCTGCCAATGTATTTCCGAAACTTGTTTTTCCGAACAGAACTGTCAACTCCATTTACCTTGATGACGAAGATTTAACCCACTACCAAGACAATGTGCATGGATTGAGCCTCAGATCTAAGACACGATTTCGTTGGTATGACTCAGACCTCAGTAAAATCTCGCTAGAGTACAAAAAAAAGACCAACCATTTTTCCAATAAAACCGTTTATGTTCTGAAGAACCCGGACAACATTTTGCCTGACACGTATTTAGCTGCAAAAAAATTGATCGGGCTAGCACCTGAGCTTTCTAATCATTTACTGGTTAGACCGAAGATGCATGTGAGATACGAAAGAGCCTACTACACACTTGCCCCTGAAATTAGAATGACAGTTGATACAGAAATGTGTTTCCGCAAGCTCGACCCTCTGGTTTCTAAGTCATTTAACCCATCCCCAGTATTCTCTGTCATTGAGTTTAAATACCCTGCGGATCAATCAGACACTTTCAATAATTTGATTCGAGGCATGCCGTTCAAACTTTTCCGCCATTCTAAATACATCATTGGTTTGGAGTCTTTGTGAACTACCGAGACGGTTCAGTACTCTGTAAATGTATCTGCATCTTTTGCTTTTTGGCACTATCCAACAACATTTATGCACAAGAACCCTTAAAGCAAGAATTATCAACACCGAATAACATCAACAGTTCAAACCTGCATCGGCACATCGATGATGAACCCGTTGAATCTCAGTTAGAAAAACTTCAGTCAGCACTCGAACTATACGCGGTTAGCGCGCCGGATAAACTCTTACAGCAAATCTTTTCCGCGATGGAAACATTACCCTTAGGCAAGCGACTTGAAGGCGGCGCCGATATCGCTCACTACGCAACAATGCTGTCGGGATGGACGAATATTGAACCTTGGGGCATATGGTCGATTGGAAAAACATCGGAAACCTTAATACGCCTTCCTGACAACTTGGCCAAGTCAGGTTTCATGCTTCGTATAACTGGCAGATATTTTAACAACAATGCTCTAACCGAACTACGAATCAACGACAATGAAATCGTTAACATGAGCTTAGAGAATGCACAAATTAAAATCCCAGCATCCATGCTCGCGGAATCCGCAATGATGAAAATTACGCTCACTCATGAGTCGCCAACGTCACCTGCAAGCGTCAGTAAGTCGGACGACCCTCGCGCGATTGCCTTTGGACTAACTAGCTTAGAGTTAGGTACCTTAAGCCCCTAATTTTTCCTTATTGCTGACTACAGCATTCAGCACAACCGCTTTCCTAGACTAGAAAATAAAAAACTCTACCTATCGCCTCTGATGTTCTAGAATCTCTGAAACCACGGATGACAAGCAATGAAGTCAAAACAATCTAAACTTTCCCAAGCGCAACTCGACGCCCACTGGATGCCGTTCACGGGCAACCGTCAGTTTAAGAAAGATCCTCGAATCATTGCCAGCGCGGATGGTGCCTATTATTTTGACCAACACGGTCGGAAAATTTTCGATGGCTTATCGGGTCTGTGGACATGTGGGCTGGGACATAATATCCCAGAGATTAATGATGCCGTTACACAGCAACTGAAAACCCTAGATTACAGCCCTGCATTTCAATTTGGTCACGAGAAGTCGTTTCAGCTGGCTGAACAAATCACTGAGTTTATGCCTGCTGGTTTGAACAGGGTGTTTTTCACAAACTCTGGTTCGGACGCCGTTGAAACCTCATTGAAAATGGCGCGGGCTTACTGGCGCGCAAAAGGGCATCCTGAAAAGACAGTGTTGATCGGACGGCAGAAAGGCTATCACGGCGTCAACTATGGCGGACTCAGTGTTGGCGGCATCCCAAACAACAAAATTCCATTCGGCGACGGTCTGGCGAGTGATCATCTGACGCATACCATTACGGACGCGAGTTTGTTTTCAAAAGGGCAACCCAAGCAAGGCGCAGAACTGGCTGATGAGTTGCTTGATCTCATCAAACAACATGACGCCACCAACATTGCAGCCGTTATTGTGGAGCCTGTCGCAGGATCCGCTGGCGTTATTCCACCGCCCGTTGGTTATCTCGATCGTCTTAGGCAGATATGTAGCGACAATAATATTCTGTTAATCTTTGACGAAGTGATTTGCGCATTCGGTAGGCTCGGAACAAAAACAGGCGCAGAGGCATTCGGCGTAACACCCGACATTATGACCATCGCCAAACAGGTGACCAATGGCTCGATACCACTTGGCGCCGCTGTTGTCAGGCAAGAAATCTACGATACGTTTATGGACACCGACGCGCCAGAGTACATGCTTGAGTTTGCGCACGGTTACACCTACTCTGCACATCCGGTAGCCTGCGCCGCCGGACTGGCAACACTGAACGTGATTGAGCAACAACAGTTAATACCCAGAGTTGCGCAAACCTCAATGCACTTCGAGTCGTCGGTGCATGAACTGAAACACGCATCGAACGTCACCGATATACGCAATTACGGTCTTGCCGCCGGCATTACCTTAGCCCCACACGAGAATGAGCCCGCCAAACGACCTTATGAAGTCGCGATGAAAATGTGGGACAAAGGTTTTTATGTTCGCTATGGCGGTGACACCATTCAATTAGGCCTGCCTTTCATCGTCGACAAGCATGAAGTTGACCTTTTGATGACGGCACTCGATGAGTGTCTAAACTCAAGCAGCAATTAGCTTTAGCTCGACCTCCCAGCCAAAGTAAACCAGGCGTTAGTGACCACTTGCGCCGTCAAAGCCATGGCTATGCCCGTGCGCCAACTCATCCATGGTTGCATCGCGTATGCCTTCTATCTTGATATCAAAGGTGAGCGCTAATCCCGCAAGAGGGTGATTGCTATCAATGTCGACATTAAATTTACCTACTTTAAGGATCAGCACATCTTTCGCACCATCCGCCGTATTGATCTTAACGGTCATGCCGCGAACCAGTTTCTTGGGTTTATTAATAATGTGTTTAATCGGCACACGTTGATGACTGCCCTCTTTGCGCAAACCGTAAGCGCGCTCCGCTGGCAACGTCACCGTTGTAATATCTTCTTGCAGGCAGCCCTTTAACGCAGATTCCAATCCCGGCAAGATGTTGCCATGACCGTGCAGATAGACCATTGGTGAATTAGCATCACTGCGTTCGATTTCTTCGCCCGTCTCGCCCATCAACACATAGCTAAATGCGACAACCTTGTTCCGTTCAATTTCCACGATTTTAATCCCTGCCTGATAAAACATTTCCACGCCTCCGCTAGAGGCGCTGTGATTGAATAATAACAAACAATTGGCGTTGCAATCGGGCTTGTTTTTCTTTTAAAGAAGTGGCCACATGCAATTGATTTAGAACGCACAATTAACCAATATGACTTTTGCTTGCCTGTTCACAATAAAAAAAACAATTTTATTGTGATAGATTTGCTCTTACACTTTAGTCTATCCCAATTATTTCTCGAACCCATCTAACTGCATGCATTGAAGTTTTAACATTTGAGAGCCACCGCATGATTCACCTCAAGACTCACGCATCGAGCGGCGAAGAATATTCAGTTGATTCTAGCAACTGGCGAGAAAACGGGTTTATGGTTCTTACAGGTTTCTTTAATCAGCCTCAGATTGATAGCGTAAATCGGCTTGTCGATAAGATCTGGGATTCGAGGGTTTTGTCAAAGTCCCGCATTACCGTCGATGCTTATTTGGAAAGTTCTCAGTATAAAAGAATGCTGATTTCTTCAGCACCGAACGAAGCAAGACTATACCCCTACAAGATAAATGACTTATTCATGGAGTATGAAGAGATCAGGCGGATTGTATTAGACAAGAATCTTCGATCAGTACTCGCGGGTCTTTTTGATGGAGAGCCTATCGCTTGCAACTCTCTCAATTTTGAATACGGGTCCCAGCAAGGCGCTCACGTTGATACCTTGTATATGCCTCCTCGAAAGCAAAACAAACTGCTGGTCTCTTGGATAGCACTCGATACGGTGGACGCTAATAATGGTCCCGTTCGATATTATCCTGGAAGCCATAAGATTCCCGCTTATCGATTTAGAAATGGAAGAATAAATGCGGTCGCATCTGAAATGCTGGAGTTTGACGCATACATGAAAAACCAGTTGGCTATAAGAGGAATTAGCTCACAAGAGTTTACAGCGCAGCCAGGCGACGTTTTGATTTGGCATGCGCAACTTTTCCACGGGGGAACGCCGATATTAGATGAGTCGAGACGAAGAAGATCACTCGTTACTCACTACTTTAGAAAGCAGGATTACCTACATCACTTTTGGCGAATTAGGAAATCAGAGTCGGGCGGATTTTATTTTCGTCGGAAACACCCACCTGTTGCCTAAAACCTAATTGGCTTAGCGTATATCCAACATCGCCAACGTTTTTACTCCAAGACAGGATAGTGTGAGATACGCGTACTACCAAGACTAGATAACGCTGATAGGTTAATTGCCGCATCACATAAAACGAATAGCACCGTGAAAACCGTCTCCGCGCAGATAGAAAATAGACCTTTCTATTTGAAACGTTGAGGAACAGCTCCGCAATACAATCGTTGGCCCCCAAGATCAATTGAGAACCGTCAGGTTTTACTGTGTCCCACAAAGCCAATTTCTCCAAAAGCCATTAGTCTGCTAATGTCCCCTGCTCAACAACTTTTGATACCTGTGAGGCACAATGATCTTATTTCGCCATACAACGCCGACACTGCTTTTTACGATACTTTTCGCCGCATTCGGCGCTCAGGCAGCCCTGAAGTCTGACAATTTTGTCCTACTGGACCACAACGGTTCTGCGCAGGAGCTTTACTACCACGGGGATGCAAGCGCGATCGTGCTCATTTCGCAGATCAGCGATTGTGAAGCCGTTGAAGCATCGATCCCGGACTATCGCCAGTTAAAGACCGACTACGCAGATAAAAATATCCGTTTTTTCATGATCAACTCGATTGATTCTCGCGCCACAATCGCTGCTAAGGCGGCTGAATGGGGGCTTGATATCCCCGTGTTGCATGATGATGTTCAGATCATTGGACAATCACTGCAAATTACCGCTAGCAATGAAGTCCTGGTGATTGATCCAAAAAACTGGCAAATCGTCTATCGCGGCGCAGTGAAGAGCGATGCCTTGCGCGCAACCATGGATACGCTGATCGCGGGCGATACCGCCGCCTATCAGCAAACCGCACATAATGGCTGCGCGGTCAGCTACAACGAAAACGATGTCGCGAGCTATGCCGAAGAGATTGTCCCGATTCTCGAACAGAATTGTATGGCCTGTCATATCGAAGGTGGTATCGCGCCCTGGGCGATGAGCGAATATCGCATGGTCCTTGGCTTCGCGCCGATGATGCGGGAAGTCATTCGGGTCAAGCGTATGCCGCCTTGGCATGCTGACCCAGAGATTGGTCACTGGAAGAACAGCGCGGCGATGTCGAATGAAGACACCAAGACGCTCGTTAATTGGCTCGAAGCCGGTGCACCACGAGGCGAAGGACCCGACCCGTTGTTAAACCCACGCCCCATCAAAGAACAATGGCCGTTAGGCGAACCCGATTTGATTCTCACCGTGCCCAGCTTTGATGTGCCTGCAACTGGCGTTGTTGAATACCAGTTTCCCGTCGTCGATAACCCTCTCGATCGTGACGTCTGGGTAGAAGCGGCCACTGTTCTGCCAGGCAACACAAAGGTCGTGCATCACGTTCTAATGGGTTCAGCCGAACAGAAACCAAAACAAGATGATCGAGAAGGCGTGTTTCAAAACTACATTATGGGTTATGCGCCTGGCAACGAATCAGCACACATGCCCGAGGGAACCGGCGTCTTTGTGCCTGTCGGTGGCGTTTACCAACTGCAACTACACTACACACCCATTGGTATCGCAGCGACGGACGAAACAAAAGTAGGATTGTATTTTGCCGACGAGGCGCCCGATAACTTTCTACGCCAGCAGGTCGTTTTGAATCCTCGTATCAAGATTCCGCCAAACACCGAAGCCCATGAGGAATCAGCCTATTTTGAATTCTGGGGTGATGCCACTATCCATTCGCTGGTACCCCATTCCCACTACCGGGGCAAAAGTTCAACCTTTGAGTTGCAATACCCGGACGGCACACTTGAGACTGTTCTGTCGGTACCCAACTACGATTTTAACTGGCAGCGAACCTACAGCTTTGTTGAACCAAAAAAAGTACCGAAGGGAACGCGAATAATTCATAAAACGGTATACGACAATTCAACTAAAAACCCGGCTAACCCTGCACCAGACGAAGAGGTTACCTGGGGACTGCAGTCCCATGAGGAAATGCTGTACGGCTCTGTCAGCTACAGTTGGGATGCCGAGACATCAGCCGCGCCTATTCACAGTAACCAAACCTCAGATGTTGCGCAGTTTATTGGGTTTATGGATAAAGATATGAGCGGCAAGGCAGAAAAGGAAGAACTACCCAAGCGCATGCAAGAAAACCTGCCCTGGTACAAATGGATATTTGTGGACCAAAATTTCGATGGCGGTTTGGATGTTGCGGAAATGGAAGCGCTGTTCGACCGATAGCAACACATTAAGGGATGATGATGCGCTTACGCATTCACTACCCTAACAAATCGACTCCATAAAAAATGCCAGCTTTACGCTGGCATTTTTTTCACACAATTTGCACAGACTCTTTGTCCTGGCAAAGTTACTCAGACTTGGTTACTTCCCCGTCCAGTTGGGTTCTCGTTTTTCTGCAAAGGCTCTAGGCCCTTCCTTTGCATCGTCTGACGCAAACACTTTCTTTTGTAGTGGAATCTGCATCTTCCACAAAGTTTCTTCATCAATGCCTTGCGCCGCTGCACGAACCAACGTTTTCGATGCCGCAACAGCCAAGGGTGCATTTTCAGCGATACGCTCTGCCAGAGCGATGGCTGCATCAAGTGCGCCGCCTTTTTCGGTCAGTTCGCTCAGCATACCGCAGTCAAATGCTGTCTCCGCGGTAATAGGCTCGCCCGTGAGCGCCATCTCCATGGCTTTTGCGTAACCAACCCGTGAAGGTAAGCGAAATACGCCGCCGGCTGCCGCGAACAAGCCAACCTTAACTTCACGAATGCCAATTTTTGCGCCTTTGGACGCAACCAACAGATCACAGGTCAGCGCAACTTCACATCCCCCTGCGATTGCAAAGCCTTCAATGGCAGCAATCAAAGGCTTGCTGCAGCCAGAACGGATAAACGTTGTTAGCGGGCCAATATCTTCACCGCGGGAAAATGCTTTCAGATCCATGCCTGAACAAAAACCGCGGCCGTTGCCTGTGATCACGCCCGCCGTCAGCGAGTCGTCAGCATCCAGTTCCTGCACGGCGTTCAGTAGTCCATGTGAGAGTGCGCCATTAATGGCATTCATCGCATCAGGGCGATTAAGTGTAATCACCATGACGCGTCCACGACGTTCGACGAGTACCGCTTGTTCGGTTGAATCTGTCATTTTTTTCTCCAAGTTTTATGATAAAAGGTCACGGCTAGATAATGTCAAAGTATGCGGGTCGCGGTAAAGCACCGATAACACCGTCACGACCGAAACTGCCATAGCCGGACATCGAGATTAATCGACGATCAGCGCTTGTCTATGATGGTGTGCTCTTTGCCAAAGAAAATTGTTGAACGGTTCATGTCGATGAAATTATGCTCATCCTCTATAAAGGCGGCATTTGCGGCACGAGACTCTGGCGTTCTTTGCACCGCGCCACGATCGATCCATGCTTCGGCATGGCCGAGATAGGATTCAACTTTCGTGCCTCTGGCTGCCTGAATCGCTTCATCCAGTGGTGAGTTAGCACGATGGACCTGGCGATAACACAACGTGCCTGTGGCATCACCGTGTGATCGCACAATCGGACCGTGATGCGTTAACCAATAGTGGCGCGCATCGGCTTCACTGATTTGGCTTTGATGACGCAGGGGAAAGAATACCCGTACGACATTACTTTTGACTTTCGCCGTCACATCTTCAGGGCTTGGATTTATCTGTGGGTATTCATAGGCAAACCAAAGCGGTGAATTCGGCAGATCAATAAATTTGGCTTCATCTTCGAGTAACGCAGCGCCGGCTTTCTGCGCTGCGGCATTCTGCAGGTTGGCGGTTAAAGCTACTTCACTGGCCCACCACAATTCTGCGACACCGTCATATTCCGGCTCCATATCACCACGCGCGCTCTGCGCTGCTGCATTTGCCGGATCGGTTAGGGTATGCGTTTGGACATAACGCAGGATATCCAGATCAGACGAGACACTGGCGACAAGTGGTGCGTGTTTGTTTAGCCAATAGTCCTGGAATTCTTCCCGGCTAAGCCCCGGCTTTCGTCTTAATGCGAAGACCAATCTAATCATGTTATTTTCCCGCGTATTGAGTTTTGACTCGACCAATATAATACCGAATCACGTCCCTGTCTGTTATTGGTCACAACGATGGGCGGCCAACAAAGGCTTTAGTTCATTTCAATACCACCGGCTACTGACAGCGCGACGCCGGTCACATTCCTCGCGGTTGCCAGATACAACGCCGCCTGCCCCATATCCTCAACGGTTTGGGGCCGACCCATGGGAATACGTTCTGCCATGGCATCTTCAAAATCACGATTCTTCTCATCGATATCTGTGGTGTTAGAGGGCATTAAATGCTCCAGCCACATCGCGGTGCCGACGATACCGGGGCATATGGCATTGACTCGAATGCCGCTGGGCGCAAATTCATTCGCCAATGACTGCGTAATACCGATGGCCGCAAACTTAGAACCACAATAAGCCGACATGTCGGCGTAACCTTTTTTGCCCGCAATCGAAGCGGTGTTCACAACTGCCGCATCTTTGGATTCCAATAGGGCCGGCAGCGCCGCCCGGGTCATCAGAAAAATACCTTTGGTATTAACAGCAAAGACTTTGTCCCAATCATCTTCGGAAAATTCCAAGAGAGGACCCGACTGCACAACGCCGGCATTGTTAATCAGCACGTCGAGTTGACCAAAACGCTCTATCGTTGCAGCGACCGCTTTAACACAGCTGTCACTACTGGTCACATCGACTTCACAAGAAGCTACCTCGCCCAACTGGCCAGCTTTACTCTGCGCCTGGTCAAGATCCTGTTTGTTTGCAAGATTATAATTCCAGTTTTCAGCGTCGCCGCCAGCGCTGCTACTAGCGCCTCTCGCGGCTGAGTTGCCACCACCTAGATCCGCGATCATCACCTTGAACCCTGCGTTCGCAAACGCCTCAACAATGCCAAAGCCAATACCACGGGCACCGCCCGTTACCAGCACCACTCGATCATTCATGTTAGATCCTCCACGCTATGTAGACTAACCATACACAGGTCGTCGGCAAAATGTAGGCGTTGGTGCCTGCCGCAATCGCTAATCTGGCAGAGGAGAAATGGAGTGAGGGGGCAGATCGTTTAAAGGGAGCTAGGTGCCCTGCCGAAGCGACACCTTTCACATACTATTTAGACGGAATCTGATTCAACAAAATCGACATCTAAATCATATTGACTCACCGGTAGGTCCCGAATCCTTGTGCCCGTTGCGGCATAAATAGCATTCGTCAAAGCCGGTGCAATGCCCGGTGTACCGGGTTCGCCCGCACCACCCCAACTTTCCATACTGTTTATGATGTGCGTGTCAATTTGCGGAGCAGTGTCCATTCGCACCATTGGATAGGTATCAAAGTTGGCTTGAACGACACGGCCATTTTCGATCGATACTTCGCCGTGTAGCGCCGCCGTCAAACCATAAAGTACGCCGGATTCCATTTGCGCTTTAACGCCGTCTGGTGAGACTGCGAACCCGGCATCAACAACAACCGTCACTTTATCAACAGACACCTCGCCTTTTGTGACCGTTACTTCAACGACTTCCGCCACCAAAGAACCAAACGATTCTTGCAACGCGATACCGCGCCCCTGACCTTTGCCTAATGGCGTGCTCCAATTAGCCTTCTCAGCCGCAAGAGCGAGCACTTTTTGATGTCTTGGATGCGCTTTTAATCGGTCCATTCGAAACTGGTACGGGTCAGCACCCGCTTCAATGGCGAGTTCATCCATGAAAGATTCGGTGAAAAAACCGTGTTGCGAATGGTCAACACTACGCCAAGCGCCAAAGGGAATATGCGTTGGACTATCGACAGAGCCTATTGACTGATTATTTATTGCATAAGGAATCAACGGCGCTTCAGCGGGTTCATGCCTGTCTCTTATACACATCTCCGAGCCCACGAGACAAGAGGCAATCT
>OLHY01000396.1_pt1 | contig 14339 bp, 10 predicted proteins | sample 1609411 | NCBI WGS metagenome assembly OLHY01 (sample SAMN05416817, study PRJEB24817) | seawater metagenome | isolation source: Sea water | place: Canada:Atlantic | collected 2013-07
ATTGCCTCTTGTCTCGTGGGCTCGGAGATGTGTATAAGAGACAGTCCATACACTGTCCCATATAGCTTTTATAATGTGCAGTGTAGACTTATTTCCTGGCCCATGTGTGTCCACAAAATTAACAATCATTTCATTTCCAGTTTTAGGGTGAGTTCCTTTAATTTGAAGAGAAGTAATGTTTTCGTTGTCTAATTCTAAGTCCTCTTCATTGTAATATCCTTCTTTAATCCAATCGTCTAGTAAACCGTTCCAACCCTTTTCTACATTAATACTATCCCATAAATCAACATGTATAACACAGGTTAATTCATCACTGTTTTTATGATTAGTATATATACCGTTTTGCTCAAAAAACAAAAAGGACCCAACATCAAATCCGTAACATACAAAAGGCATAAACCAAAACGGAGATTTAAATCCGCGATTATCAAGTCCAGATCCTAGTGCTTCATTAATCCATGTTAAATAAATACAACTTTTAGTTGAATTAATCTTATTTACAATTAAATCTATTTCCTCAGTGGAAAACATCCTAAATAAATCTTTTTCAACATTATCAGAATCACTCAATTTGGGAAAAGGGATTACTTTAAGATGATTATTACCCGAACCCAGAATAACCTTGTCATCTTTAACTAGACAGTTCCAATGATTTAGTTTAGTTTGAAAATATAATCCTTCAGGGTATTGATCGATTTGAGAAACTTTTTTTAATTTAGAACTATCAGATTTTTTTTGAAATTCAGGAAAATTTTCTCTTATACCAGAATTTTCAGGAAAAGCTCCGTCAAATAATTTTTCTTGAACGCCCCATATTCCTTTTAAAGCCTCTATGAATTGAAATTCATTATCGTGACAAAATCCATCTGCATAGGAGAGCCACTTTAAATCTGTTAAAATTAATACTAATTGTGTATTGAGTTTATTTTGTTTCTCTAAATCTGAAGTTGTATTGTCTTTGTTGAATTTATTTATAAAATAAGCTTTTATATCATGGACACATTGATATAGTTTTTCAATAGAAGAATTTTTATCCAATTCAGAAGTTACTGCCTCAAAAGTTTTATTGTACTGTTCATCATCTGCACCCGTATTCCACTCTTTCCAATATTTCTTCATCTTCTCTTTTTCTCCTTCGTCAAGTTCATCATCAATTTTGAAACAGAAAAAAACGAAAAGAAATAAAAGTTTTTCATTAAAATTCCAGTTTTCAGGAAATTCAATTAATTCACTCTTATTTTTTAAAAAATCTTTATTTATGTTTCTGTCACGAGAGAGTAATCCTAATCCGCCAGGCACGTCAATTGAATTCCAAATATAATTTTTCAAAAAGCTCCAGGTATCTTTATTTGGAAATTTAAAAAGCAACCTAATTCTCCACCAATGTTTTAATAATGGGTGTTCTTTGTCATTATCAATTAAATAATCATAATCAACATATCTGTTTTCACTATATGAATCTGTTATATAGTTAATGGATTTTTTTGCGTCTTCATTTGAGGTTTTATTAAAAAAATTATCTCGATTAGAATCAATAATTGATCTTAAACTCCATAGTGGAACCGAAAAATTTGTATGTGGTAATATCCAACCATTAAGTATATTATGATAGTCAGCATAACTATTATCTAGTCTTGAAAACAAACATAATGCTAATGCTACTGTATCTCTTCTAAATCTTCCATTAGAATAAGAAAAGTTAGGATTGTCCATTAGAAGATCATTCCAATGCAAAGCAACTATAGAATAGTGACAAGCCTTATCACGTAAATCTTTACTTGTTAAATTTAAATCTTGTTTATAAATGAAATCAACAAAAACTCTAGTTAAATTCCATAGAGTTTCTCTCTCTTCTGTGCTAGGTTCTCTTGTAATTCTCTCAGATGTAATATTTGTTAAAGAATCTATTTTTTCAAATTCTAAAACTGCATTATTTAATGTTTCGTCAAAAATATCTTTTGTGATCATGATTTAATTTAATAAAATGTAACTTATGAAAATAAAATATAGCCCTAAAAGAAGAAGGCCCTTAACTAATCCAATTTTTTTATTTGAAATTAAAATTATAAAAGTTATTAGAGTTAAAATCAGTAAAATGGTCATAATTTTTAAACTAAATTCCTGTACAATCTCACTCAATATTATTGGATTATATAAAATAGAGTAAACTAAGATAGGGAAACCTATAGCAAATCCAATATCAAAAACATTACTTCCAATCGCATTTGAGATAGCATCATTATAGTTTCCTTTTAAAGCATCTTTAACAGAGAGTATAGTGTCAGGAATACTTGTTGCTGCAGCTGCTATAATTATTGCAACCACTGATATTGGTATGTTCAATCCTTTTAAATTATTATATCCAAAAAGAGAATACTCTTTCTCTCCTATTAATTCGCAGGCCCAAACAAGAACTAAGCAGGATGCTCCCATAAACAACAGCGAAGTTAATAGTAAAATTACGGCCCTAGTATTTGTTGTCTTTTCATTTCCAATTAATGCGTATGATAGATCTAATTTTAAAAAACTGATGAAACGATTTTTTACATCTATAGATTGAATATCATTGGAATAATTTGTGCTTGTAACTGATTTAGCTTTCATTGATGTAATCATATAAATTACATAAATAAAATACAAACTAACTAAAATAGTACCGCCAATAATATTTAGTAACTGAAAGTAAATAATAAATATAAGTACAATTTGAAGAGTAATTAAAGCAATAGAATCCCTATAAATCACTTTCTTTGAAACTTCAATTGTTTTTGATATTCCATAATATATAACTACAATTATTGATAGGGCCGGAATTACCATAGCGTTAAATACTGCACTTCCTGCAATTGTTCCTAGACCACCAGAAAAACCCTCCGAATCTTTAAGATAAATTAAAAAGAAGATACTAGTTAATAATTCTGGTATTGAGCTAGAAATCGCATTAATTGTAGCTCCCTTAACACCTTCAGTTAAGTTTCTACCAAGAAATGAAGAAGCATCATCAAAACCATTAGAAGCTTTCCAGATGATAATACTAGAAAAAACAATTAATAAAAGAGGAATTACAATACCCATTTAAGAAATATTATAATAAAAAAAGGGCAAACAGCCCTTTTTTATTAGATAAAAATAATTTATTATTCTAAATCTTCAAAAGTTAAACCAAGACATTCCAAACATCCATTAAAAAAAGCCTGTTCTCCCTCAGCAATTTCTTTATCAGCAGCTGCAATTACAGTAAGACCTTTAGCAATCTTTATTCTCTCCTCCTTAGAAATAGCTTTTTGCATTCCAATAGCTAATCCAAAAATCGCAATAGCTCTATCTTTAGTCGTTTCATATGAGGCCCACCAATCATATGATTCTGCTATGATTTGTTTTCTAGCTGCCTGATCAAATCCGTTAGGTTCAAGATGTAATCTCACTAATGCTCCAACTGTTTGTAATTCAACCTCGTCCATTTTCCCGTCAGCAGCAGTCATTTCTAAAAACATACCAACTAAACCATGTGCAAATGTTAATTTTTTTTCACTCATAATAATATTTATTTTGGATTTATATTGAAAGTGAATTTAAGAAAACAATTATTTAAGATATAGGTGTAATTGATTACACCTATTATTTAAGCCTCTTAAAAAATAGTGAATTGATTAATTGCGTATTTTTATAACAATCATTAAATTTCTTTAAAGAAGATATGAATTTAAATAACAGATTTACAATTATGAAAAAGTTATTTAGACAACTATACTATCAACGAATTCTCATTTAATGTAATTGAAAGAAATTTTAAAGTATCTAAATGATACGTAGAGGAAATTTTTAAAAGAAAGATTTCAGAAGGCATTTATAAAAATTATCAAATGAAAAATGACAGCTTACTTAGAGAAATAGGTTTGAAGTTTGTTAAACAAACAGAAAACTTAGCGTCAGAATGTCTAAACTATATATTATGAATCATATAAGATATCAATTATCTAAATTTATGAATAGGGGAATTAAATCTCAAATCATTCTGTTTGGGGTACTTACTTTGGTATGTATTTTATTAATATCTGTGTTTTATAGTTTTTTAGACCCTAGTTTAAATAAAATTGATGTTTTTTGGAATGTAACTACTTGGATGTTAGATGCAGGAACATATGCCGATAATACAGGGGCTTTAGATAGATTCTTTTCTTTTTTTACAACAATAATTGGGATTCTATTAATGAGTTCATTAATTGGATTGCTCTCAGCTTTTATATTAGATTATATATTAAAATTAAGAAAGGGTATTGGAAGTATTAGAGCAGAAAACTACACATTGATTATTGGATGGAATTTTAGAGTATTTAAACTATTATCTGAATTAATCATATCAAATGAGAATCAAAAATCTCATACTATTGTGATTTTATCCAATATGGATAAGCTATTAATGGATCATGAGATAAATATGAATTTGAAGGTTCCTAGAAAAATAAAAATTATAACTAGAAGAATACAACCATTACTATATAATAGCTATAACATCATAGATTTAAATTTAGCTAAATCTATTATTCTCTTGAGTGAAGCATCTATTATTAACGAAATTAATATGCTAAAGCTTTTGCTTGTTGTGGATAAAATAACTGATAATTTAAAAATCCCTGTGATTTTTGAAATCGAAAATGAGAAAAATAAAAATGTATTAAAACCTCTTTTAAAAGAAAATTATTATCCAGTATTTAAAGAAGCTATTTTTTCAAAAGCAATATCTCAAACAGTTATTCAGCCTGGACTTACCAAAGTTTACTCTGAATTATTTTCTTTTGAGGAGAGTGAAATTTATATTCAAAAATTGCCTTTGGAATTCATTGGAAAGCCTTTTTCTGATGCATATTTAAGTATTATAAATTCATCTTTAATAGGTGTTTTTGATATTAATTCAAATACTATTCTAAATCCTGATAAATCAAGATTATTTGTTGATTCTGATGAATTAATTCTAATAAAGAAGGATGATTATCGTTTGATTATTGAAAATACTTCATCTAATCAAGACATAGCTAGTTTGGCACTATCTGATTACATAGAAATTAAAATTAAAAATATTTTAATTTTAGGTTGGAATAGTTATTCTTTAAATATAATTAAAGAGATTTCTAAATATATTAATTTTGAAGTTCAATTTACAATAATAGCAGATAAGGAATATATTGAAAATGAACTTATAATAAATATGTCCAAATTGAGTAAAATCAACTATAATATTATTAACGAAGATCATTTTAATTTTGAGGCACTTAGCAAATTAGATTTTGAATTATTTGACAGAGTTTTAATAATGAGATGTGAAAGATTTGCTATAGAAGAATCAGATGCAATCGCTATCTCTACAATGATATATTTAAAGGAATGTTTTAAAAAACTTACAGACCCTCCTGCTATCACATTACAAATAGAAGTGGAAAAGAATCAAGATTTAATTGAAAACGACACAATTTCGGAGTATGTAATAAGTGATTCTTTAATTAGTGGAATAATTTCTCAACTTTCAGAAAATCAGAAAATCAACAATTCTATACTTGAATTGATAAATGAATGGGGTAATGAAATTTATTTTGTTGAAATAAATAAATTACTTCAAACTAACGAACAAAAAATAAAATCTAAAGATTTATATAATCTTGCATTAAAATTAGACTCTTGTTTAATTGGTGTGAAATTAAATAGCTTAAATAGTTATGAAATTTTATTAAATCCTCACAAGGATAATTTTAGTAATTTTTCTTTAAATGATGAATTAATACTAATCGGAGATTATTAAATTACGGGAATATTTATTGTAATTGGATTTAAATTTTTTTCAAGCATCATAATCATTTCTAAGATACAACTCTTCTTCTATTTTTAAAAACATAAATATAAATAAATGGGATTTCAAAATATACTTATTAAAAACATTAAAATTCATATACCTAATAAGTTAATGATTAAATTTTCAATTAACGGCCTCAACACTGTTGGTGAAGTTTTATCACTTTCCAATATAGAATTTTCTAATTTTAAGGGTGTTGGGGTTGGATTAGTTAAGCTTTTTGATAACTTAAAAATATTTTTGAATTCAAATGAATCATTGTTAAATGAGACTAACTTAAAGAATACTAAAATATTGGTGATTCCTAAATCAGAATTTACTGAAGACAATACTTTTATTGAAATTTTCAGAAATTTTGTTAATGACTATGTATTATTATTGTCAAATGAAAAACATAAAATTATTCTTACTCATTTTTATGGCTTAAATGGTGTTGAATTTTTAAGCTCTAAGGATTTAGCTATACATCTAGGATGCTCAAATGAAAGAATTAGACAATTACGCATACAGATTATTGAGGACTTAGGCAGCTTTATCTTTAATGATAATTTGGGTAAAATTAAAGTTAATGATGCCTTTAAACTTAAAGCGAATGAAATACTCTCAAAACTAAAATCTCTACAATTGTTTTCTCTTAAACATTTTCTTATTGAAATAGGAGACAATACATCTTCAAATTTATTATTACCCTCAGATGAGATTAGATTAATCCTAGATGTTTTTGAGCTTACTCTTTTAGGAAAAGTTGAAACTACTTTTACAGAGGGAACTTTAATAATTAGTGACAAAAAATTAAAATCAGTAGTTTTGAAAATAGCAAAATCTGCAATTGAAAAATTAAAAGATAATATTATTTATATTTCAGAATCAAAATTACTAATTGAGCTTAAGAAATTAAATAGATTATATGAAAATAAGATTCTATTAAGAGTTTTAGAATCTTTACCTGAGGTAAAAAGCATTTTTATTAATAATTCTAAATGTTATCAAATAAAATTTCAATTTTTATCAAGAGCTGCAGATTGCGCATATAGAGTGCTTTTTGAAAATAATGAGAAAATGTACATTGATGATATTTCATCAGAAATAAATCATCGTTTTGCTTCTTTAGGATTAGTGAGAAAATATAATCGTAACAGCTTGACCTTAGTTTCAGACAAAAGATTTACACCAATAGCTAAGACTGGATACTGGGCTTTAAGACAATGGAATTTAAACTCACTTTCTATAAAAGACATGGTAATTGATACTATGCATAAATTTAATAAGCCATTAAGTACAATTCAAATATCTAATATTCTTATAGAAAAAAGACCTTTATTAAATAAAAATTCTATAAGAGCGATTATTGGTTCATATTTGATTAAAGTCGAAGGAAATCTTTGGATATTACCTGAATGGTCTAAAAGGTTCTCTTATTTAGAATTAATAATAAGGAAAAAAAAATTAAATAATAGAACCCCACAATATAGAATTGAACAAATTGAAGCTATAAAAGATTACTTAAACAAAAAGAGTGAAAACAAAGATTATGCCCCCAGTATCATAAGTGCTTTAAAATCTAAAAGCAAGAAATATACAAAGCAATCCTTTTATAACTTATTTAAACTAGAAAATTATTTTAGCAAAGAGTTTGAAGGTAGTAAATTAATTGTATGTCTTAAGAAATCATCGCAATTAGTTGATAATAAACCAATCAATTCCGTTGAATTAGGAGAGTCTCAGAATAGAGAGTTTAAATCTACTTTAAGAGTTAATTTACACACCAATTCTCCTGACAAAAAAATGGAAGTAGCGTGTATAAAAACTATTGCAGCTTTCTTAAATACTTCTGGCGGAATTCTATTTATTGGTGTTGCTGATGATAGAAGTATTTTGGGACTAGAAAAAGATTTTGAATCATTTAAAAAACCTGATAAGCTAGATGAATTTCAAAAACACTTGGACAACCTTATTCAAAATTACTTTGATAATTCCTTTTTCTCATTGATCGACATTAAATTTCCTACTTTAGGTAAAAAAATGGTTTGCACGATTGATGTTAAGCAAAGTGATAAACCAGTTTTATTAAATAATGAGGAAACAGATTTTTATATTAGAAGATTAGGAAGTACAGTAAAATTAAATAAACGTGAGATGATGGAATATGTAAAAAACAAATGGTATTAGATGATATTAGTTTAGCATTAAAACTCATTTTCATCATTTGCTTTTTGCATAAATTTCACATTTACACTTTTTGGTAAATTCAGAAAGGTAATCACCTAATATCTTAAAGTTTCCAGAGGACTCTTGAGATAAAATTAAGTTGTTTTTAAACATCGATCCATTATTTAATGAAGAAAATATTGAGAATAAAATGAGTAAAAAGAAGAAACAAAATAAAAGAATCAGAGATAGTTATGGAACTATCACATTGAAAGAATTAGAAGAAAAGGGATTGGTTCCTAAAAACTTCCACCTATTTGATGGAGTAGATATGAATGAGTATCAACTTAAAAACAAGACCGATTGGTGGGGAAAAATGTCTACAAAACAAAAACTTGAAAAAATGCAAGATAGCGCACCTCGTTACCTCACAAAATCACGTTTTAGACAGGCATTAGATTGCCCAACAAAATTGTACTACACAAAAAAGGATAATTACCCCAATTCAATGAGTAATGATTCTTTTCTAATGGCACTTGCCGAAGGTGGATTTCAGGTTGGAGAATTGGCAAAATGTTATTTCCCTGATGGTTATGATATAACAGATAAAGGGTATGAAGATTCCCTAAATAAAACAAATGAGTTACTAAAACAAGAAAATGTTATTATCTACGAGGCGGCAATTAAATACAAAAACCTTTTTATTAGAGTAGATGTATTAAAAAAAGTTGGGAATGAAGTTGAATTGATAGAAGTTAAAGCTAAATCATCTGATGGAAACGATTTTAGTTCTTTCTTAGGGAAGAAGGGCGAAATAGCGAGCGGTTGGAAACCCTATTTGTTTGATGTTGCCTTCCAGAAATATGTAGTTCAAAATGCATTTCCAACATGGAATGTTAAAGGATATTTAATGTTAGCAGATAAAACTGCTCGGGCAACTGTAGATGGTTTAAACCAAAGATTTCAATTAAAAAAAACGGATAAAGATAGAACCTATGTTGAGATTGTTGGTGATACTTCACCACAAGCATTGGGGCAACAAGTATTGAGTAAAATAAATGTCGATTCAATTATTGACAATCTTATAAATGACCTGGGTATAAGGGTGGTTCCAGATCAATCTTTTGAAGAGTATATTGAATACCTGTCTTCAAACTATAACAAGGATAAAAAAATAGTCCAACCCATCGGTAGTCATTGTAAAAATTGTGAGTTTCAAACAAATGAAACCCAAGAAATAGCCGGTAAGAAATCAGGATATAAAGAATGTTGGAAACAACAACTAAACTGGTCAGACGATCAGTTTAAAAAACCATTAATCTTTGATATTTGGAACCTTAGAACTCCCAAGCTGTTAGAACAAGGTATTTATTATATAGAAGATGTAGAGCAAGAACATATAGGCGAAATAAGTCCAAATGGTGATGGATCACTATCAAGTAAAGAAAGACAATGGCTTCAAATTGAAAAAGTAAAAGATAGAGATGAAACACCTTATTTTGATGTTGATGGTTTAAAAAAAGAATTAGATTCCTATACATATCCACTTCATTTTATAGATTTTGAAACTTCTATGGTTGCCATTCCTTTTTATAAAGGACGCAAACCCTATGAACAAACTGCTTTTCAATTTTCACATCACACGGTTACCGAAGATGGGTCAATAGAACATAAAGGACAATATTTATGCACAGAGAAAGGAAAGTTTCCTAATTTTGAATTCCTTCGTGCCTTAAAAAAAGAACTTGAAAATGATGAAGGAACTATCTTTAAATATGCCGCCCACGAGAATACAGTACTTAATCAAATTTCGGTGCAATTACGAGACTATACTTTAGTAGAGATTCCTGATAAAGACGAATTAATTGATTTTATTCAATCCATAACACATGGGGCAAATCATAGGGGAAATAGAGATATGGTGGATATGCTGGATTTGGTAAAAAAATATTATTACCATCCATCAATGAAAGGATCAAATTCTATTAAAGCGGTATTACCGGCTGTTTTAAACTCTTCAGAATTTATTAAAGAGAAATATTCAAAACCTATTTATGGTAAAGACTCTGAAATAAAAAGTTTGAATTTTGAGTCTGGTAAAATATGGATTGAAAAAGATGATGTTGGGGTTGTAATAAGTCCATATAAATTATTACCAAATTTACATAATGATATTGATTCTGGAACTATTGATGAATTTATTTATGGTGATAAATTGGCTGATGGAGGTGCTGCTATGACAGGTTATGCCAAAATGCAGTTTATGAACATCTCTGCACAAGAACATAAAGATATTGCAAATGGATTATTACGCTATTGCGAATTAGATACCATGGCCATGGTGTTTATTTATGAGTATTTTAAGGAGTTAACAGGTTGAAATTTCACAATTTAATAAATAAAAATGATTATGAATTACATTGTAAATTCAGCCAGTGTTTTTGAGTTAAAACCGCGCTCGTTTATTACCCGAGATTTTGCTTACTTATATGCAACGAAAAAACTATCAAATACCTAGCAATTTGGAGACATTGTACAAAACAAAAGTAAAACTCGACCCACATGGTACTCTTTCACGTTTCCGTATAGGAAAAGAAAAGAACCTATTAAATAGAATTGGTAGGGCTAAAGATTCTGGTGCAATTGCGTATGTACCAAGTTATGTTAATATTTGAATAAGTAGTAAAAAAAGAAAATAGGATATGAACGAAATTATTTGCCCAAATTGTAAGAAAGCTTTTAAAGTTGATGAAGCTGGATTTGCGGATATTCTTAAGCAAGTCCGTGATCATCAATTTGAAGAAGAATTGGAAAAACGACTATTGCTTGCAGAAAATGATAAAGAAAATGCTATTAAGCTTGCAGTGGCTAACACAAAAAATTCATTACAAGAACAGCTTGCAAAAAAAGACAATGAGCTAACGGTACTAAAAGCTAAAAGTGATAGTGAACTTGCTGAAAAATTAGCAAAGAAAGAATCAGAAATTTCTGAAATGAAATCCAAAATTGATACTGCAGAGATTGAGAAAAAACTCAAAGTGACAGAAGCGGTTAAGGAAATTGAAAAAGAGCGGGATAGTCTTGCTAATGATCTAAAAATTAAGGAAACAGAAAAAGAATTACTCAAAAAATCCTTAAACGAAAAATTTTTAGCAGAACTCAAGACTAAAGATGATATCATTAAGCTGAAAGATGAAGAGATTGTTCTTCGGAAAGACATGAAAAAGAAGCTCTCAACCAAAATGATTGGAGAAACGCTTGAGCTACATTGTGAAGCCGAGTTCAACAAGCTCCGAGCAACTGCTTTTCAAAATGCCTATTTTGAAAAAGACAACGATTCAAGGTCTGGAAGTAAAGGTGATTTTATCTATCGGGAAACAGATGAAACAGGCAATGAAATTATTTCAATCATGTTCGAAATGAAGAATGAAAGTGATGAAACTGCTTCAAAAAAAAGAAATGAAGATTTTTTTAAAGAACTGGACAAAGATCGTACAGAAAAGAAATGTGAATATGCAGTTCTTGTTTCGCTACTAGAATCGGAAAGCGAACTCTATAATGTGGGGATTGTAGATGTCTCTCATAAATACCCCAAAATGTATGTTGTACGTCCTCAATTTTTCATCCATATTATCACTCTTTTACGAAATGCTGCCATGAATTCTATGAAATATAAAGCAGAGCTAACTTTGATGAAAAATCAAAATCTTGATATAACCAACTTTGAAGATAATATTAAAAAATTTAAAGATGGATTTGCATATAATTATGATTTAGCTAGTCGTAAATTTAAAACTGCTATTGATGAAATAGACAAAACAATAACTCACTTACAAAAAACAAAAGATGCATTGTTATCTTCGGAAAACAACTTACGATTGGCTAATAATAAAGCGGATGATTTATCTATTAAAAAATTAACCCATGGAAATCCTACAATGAAAGCGAAATTTGACGGACTTTCGGATAGGTCTAAATAAATTATAGAAGGGTGACAGAACCGATACATCTGAATCAAATGATAATCTTGATTTAAAGGAGTTTAGAGCATTTCTTGAACAATATAAAACTGATAATAAACCATAAATTTATGAAAACTACACAATTTGATGAGATAGAAGATTTTAACAAAGCAATAAATAATTGGAAAAATCAAAAAACAGAAGAAGTTGCCAATTATGTTGAAGCAGGAAATCCACTTTTACAATTTTCAAATGATAATGCCGTAATTGATAATTATTTAATATCAATGGTTAGTGGCGGTAATTTAAATCAATCTAGATTAGATCAATACATGGCTAAAGGTCTCGATATTAATGCAACAACTTCTGATGATGATAGATACACTGCTTGTCATTTTGCTGCATGGGACGGTAATAATGAAGTCTTGTCTATGCTAATAGTTGCGGGTGCAAATCCGGATATAGTCGGGGGTGATACTTTTACTCCTTTAAATCTTGCATCTTCTAATGGTCATTTAGATTGTGTTAAAGTATTAATTGCCAATAATGTTAATATCGATAATAGAATTTTCCTAGAAAATATTTATCATAGTATTAATGGGGGCACAGCATTAAGGGATGCATTATTAAATCTATTATGGGATGTAGCAGATATATTAATTGATGCTGGTGCTTCAGTTCAAGTGTTAAATGAAAAATGTTTAAATGGAGAGGATTTTTTTGAAGTAATAACTCAATTTGCAAAAAACTCTTCAGATCCAAAGTATAACATTTTAAGGGTAGAACAAATAAATAAGCTAGTTAATGAAAGTTAAACTATTTCAGAAAATCAACTACTAGAAAATGATGATTAAATTAACCCATGGAAATCCTACAATGAAAGCTAAGTTTGATGGCATTAAATAAACTCAAGCAGTATGAAAGAACCAAAACTGCTATTGGAATTGTTTAATGTAAAATACCAGCACTCAAAAATAAATTTATTCAAGTGATGTTACCCCATTGCTTAGAACGGTTTAGATTGATAAATATGTTCTTTATACTAAGTCTAATTCCTTATATTTAACTAAATAAAAATCTATCATGTCTATAAGTAATCTCAAAACTATTAAGATCAAGTGCGAAGGGCCTGGGTCAGAATTCTGTCAAGGCTTTATCTCTAAAGAAAACTATAAAGCATGGCTTGATTTTAATAATCCCTATGGTTTTTCGATGATCTCTCCTTGGGATGATTTCTGCAGAGAAGAGCTTGAGTTAGACGGTTACTGGGAGGTTAATAATGTATCGCATTTTACAGCGATTCACCTAGATCACTGCAACATCGAAATGCTATTGGAGGATAAAGTAGTATTCAAAGGTTCTTATGATAGTTTTAGAGAATTATTTGAGGAGGAAGATATCATAGAATCAAACTCGATAAATGAAAGCAAGGAATATGGTTCCTGGGAATTTCCAAAAAATGCAGATTACTCAGAATGGCTGCGAGAAAGAGCAAATAACTTAGTTAAGCAGGAACAAGTCTTGGTAACGGTGCAAACCGATGAGTACTTCACAGTTGAAGAGCTAATTCAAATCGAAGGTGAATTTGATATTAATAAAATGGGGGTAATCCGATTAAGTACCGATGAAATGGGATTTGGAATAGACTTTGGGGATTATATAAAAGGAGTCGTGTATAATCAAACTCCCTATTACTTTGAGTTTTCCGGAGGTGTAGGTTCCTGTAAACCTAACTTTCAGTAGGGTAAGGAGGATCTATTCCAAAAAACGCTGCTAAATTATTTATCGAAGCTTTCTCGTTTTGAATAACACTCCCATCAGCTTCAGCAATCTCCATTAGCCCTTCTACAATACTTATATTAATTACTTCCACCTAAACTAAATGAAGGGGTATATTTAGAATTATTACTTATAGTACTTAAAAAATTAATTAAAGTTTTTGATAATTCATCATTATCACGAGTTGAAATGAATTGATCATCAAGTTCCGTCAATACCAAAAGTCCTTCATGTCCAGGAACACTATCCAAATGTTCATACACAGCCATCTCTATGTATTCCGCTTTATAAAACGAATCACTTAAAACAGGTATTTCATTTTTAAATTCATTCAAAAATTTATCTAATGCGATTTTAGCGTTAGCGATATCGGTTTCTAATAAACAACCATTGTCATCTTTAAATCGATAAAATTGTTCCTTAATAACTGACTTAAGTCATTAATAACTTAACTTTAGGAGTCTAATATAACCAGTTTTCAGTCATTTTTTTATACCTCCCGAGCAACCTTTGAGCACACCCTAAAAACCAAAAAACCCGTAAATCATTTTTTATAAATGAGTTACGGGATAATTTTGTGGTACCTCCAGGAATCGAACCAGGGA
>OLHY01000401.1_pt1 | contig 14207 bp, 11 predicted proteins | sample 1609411 | NCBI WGS metagenome assembly OLHY01 (sample SAMN05416817, study PRJEB24817) | seawater metagenome | isolation source: Sea water | place: Canada:Atlantic | collected 2013-07
GAGATTGCCTCTTGTCTCGTGGGCTCGGAGATGTGTATAAGAGACAGGGTTGGGGATGGGTGTTTCTCCAGCTTGAAACGGTGTCGCAGAAACCGATGCGCCGAGATAGCCGCCTGTGAGTTGCACGGGTGAGGTGGGTCGACCAATATTGACGAAGGTCGGAAGATTCTTGTTTGAACTTCCGAGTGCATGAGAAACCCAGCCTCCAAATGAAGGGTGATCGAAAGCCCTGCCTCGATGTCCAGTGGTCGTTTCGATTACCGCAGGCGCATGATTGCCCTCGTGACACCACATGGATCGTACGACTGCAATGTCGTCGATGATGCTTCCAACATGGGGAAACCAATCCGAAACGGGAGTGCCCGATTGTCCGTAGCGTGTGAATGTTCGATGGCAGGGAATGACAGGGCGCTGCATCTCTGCGAGGTTGTCGCCGAAGCCGACCGCATCGATGAATTTCCCTGCGTGCTCGTTACCTTTCGGATCAAAGGTATCGATATGACTGACGCCCCCGCACATGAACAGGAAAATGACCGACTTGGCCTTGGGTTTTGAATCGGGAGTCAGAAGGGCGTTCTTGATTTCCCCACCTTCGGCCCACATGCCGCCGAGTGCGACGCCGAGAAAACCGCCACCGGCTTGATGCAGAAAGTGACGCCTCGAGTTTCGGTTTTCCAAAGTTGGATCGGTATCAACGGACATAGATGAATTCATCGAGATTGAAGATGAGCCAGGCGAGATGATTGAGGCGCTCAGCGTCACCTTCGAGGTAATCAAGGGCCAGGTTTTGTTCCCTGCTGCTGGGTGGTCTTGCGATTGTGAGTCGGTAAGTGAGCTCAATCGCCTGCTTCAGGTCATTTTCTGTTTCTTTGCGGACGCGTGATGCAAGTCTTGCGGAAGCAGATTCTACCTCGGGGCTGTTCATCAGAAACAGGGACTGAGGTGCCGTGACGGTTTGCGTTCTCATCGGGCAGGGGACGCGTCCATCATCCACATCGAAGGTCTGCAAGAATTGCGGTGTTACATCGCGATTGGTAGCAAAGCCGCGTGTGATGTATACACCTCTTCTCTGTGATGAATCGTCATTATCGGGGGTGAACGAGCGACCGCCAATGTTTAGATCCAGACTGCCAGCTGCCAAGTGAATGGTGTCCCAGATTGGTTCTGCTCCCAGTCGCTGAAGTCGGAAATGCCAAAGAAAGATGTTGTTCGGATCGATTTTCTGTGAAGCGGCGAATGCGGGGGTGATATCCGATTTCATTCGATAAGCGTCCGAAGTGACCATGAGACGATGTATGTATTTCATGCTATAACCACTCTTCACGAACTCCAATGCCAGCCAGTCAAGCAGGGCCGGGTGTGAGGGCAGCCCTGCCTGTCTGCCGAAATCGCTTGACTGCTTGTGTAGTCCCCATCCGAAATGCCACTGCCACATTCGGTTTACCGCGACGCGTGCAAAAAGAGGGTTCTCCGGCGCCGTCAACCAGTCTGCAAACGCCTCGATACGGCCTTCACGAAAATCGACGTCTCCATCAAAAAAAGGCCATCCCGCTTTTACCTCATTCTTCAGCTCGGGTCGGGACGGATCTGCACTGGTCAGGATGTAGCTTTTTTCCTGCTCTCGAACAGGATCTGTTTCCACCGTGTAAAAGACTGGGATTTGAGGCTCACTGCGCAGGCTTTCATTCACCTCATCCAGCTCTTTCTCCAGTCTTCGAGATTGTTTTTGGATCTCGTCGGGAAGGATCGCATTGATCTTGCCACCATCGATTCGAAGAATGGGAAAGTAGTCGTCAGCGATCTTCTGCTCTTCGACGCTGCGCTCTTTTTCGGACTTCAAAATCACGGCGCGCACATCGGCAGGGAGCATTGCAACGCGTTCGTTGTAGAGACGCTGCTTGTAGGGAGCGAGCAGATCAGTTCGTTTTTTCTCCAGCGGCGCGCGTGCCTTTTCAGTTTCCGCCCTGACTTTGCCGGCTTCCATCAACGTGGCTGCATCTGCGAGCGTCACCTTGCGCAGGACGAGTGGATCGAACAGCGCTTTCATGGAGTAATAATCAATTTCCGAAACAGGGTCGAACATGTGGTCGTGACATTTGGCGCACGCAACTGTCATGCCCATGAAGGCGGAAGAAATGGTGTCGACAGCGTTGATGGCGAGATTCTCGGCATTTTCGCCTTTACCTCCCCCTCGAGCGAGAAATCCCAAGGCAAACATGTCACCGGGACGCGGTTCCCTTTCCGAGCGGTAGCCGGTAGCTGACATACGGGTACGTTCGTTGGCACGTCGCCCTGTCAATTGAATCTGTACGAAATCATCGTAAGGAAGGTCTTCGTTCAAGGCATTGATGATCCACTCTCTCCAGAGATGCATTCCCGGAGCTGCTGTCATTCTTGAATCGGTGTCTGCGTAGCGCAGTACATCCAGCCAATGGCGTGCGTATCTTTCTGCGTGCTGCTCGCTGTCGAGCAGTTGATCCACAATTTGTTCAAAAGCATCTACCGATGTATTTCCAAGGAATGCCTGCTGCTCGGCTGGGGATGGAGGTAGTCCGGTAAGGTCCAGATAAACACGACGCAGCAGCGTGAGTTTGTCAGCTGGGCCGACCGTCTCAAGTCCTCGGGCGTGGCGCTCTTTGGAGAGAAATCGGTCAATGGGATGATACAGCTCTTCATCACCCTCAGGAACTGCCTGAGCGGCGATGGGGCGCAAGGACCACCAATTCGCCATGAGGTTGCTTCTCTGGGCACCCAATAAATCGCAACCGGCAAGATACATCCATGTCGCAATGAAGATGCCGCAGCCGACGCGACGACTTATCGAGGCAGTATTTTTATCAGCAATGGTTGGCACTGGAGAAAAGATCATTTTTTTTACTTGAAAAGGCAAGACTTTCAGCAGTCAAGCTATCTGCACAATCTAACTCAATCGCCCTAACAATTTTGCAGCCCAAGGGGCCTTAATCAGTGATAATGTACAACGACTCAGGCATACTCCTCATTCTCACTCACCCCTTCCTTATCCAGCACAGGGCTCTCACGTATTGACTCAGGCTGACAACCCACCTGTTTTGCGTGATTGCACAACAGTCATCAAGAAGTCCACAAAGATTGCAGCCAAAGGTTAATTATTGTACGTATTAATGCCATGCAGAGGTTTTCTTCAATCGCATGTTACATGGTTCAGGCAACGTTTTTGATGACTATGGTCGTTCACTTGACCGCTTGCCGTACCTTTGGTCCGGAAGCCATTCAGTCTTCACAATTGGATTACAATAAATCTCTTTCCAATGGAGTGCAGCAGGAGTTGCTCCTGAATATTGTTCGACTGAGGTACAGGGAGTCACCGTTTTTTCTGAATCCCGGGAATTTGACCACGAGTTTCAAAACAAGTGCCAGCTTCGGATTGAATGGGGACCTGAATCTGGGGGGAGGCAGCGATTCACTTTCCCCGTCAACTGGCTTTGGATACTCGCATGCGCCCACAGTGGTTTACACCCCGGTTCAGGGGAAGGACTTTGTCAGAGATTTGATGACGCCCCTTGATCCCTCCGAACTCTTCTTTCTTGATCAGTCTGGATGGGATCTGAAGAGGGTTTTCGGCTTGGCGATCGAACGAATCAATCATCTGAATAACGCTCCCTCTGCCTCAGGGCCAACACCTGAGCAAGCCCCACCAGGATTGGAGGATTTTAAAACGTTGATCCATCTTCTCAGTGAGCTTCAGCAGGATGGCTCTTTTGGTTACTCGCAAAGTTCCGAGGAAGGCAGTGTGAATTTTTTCCTGAATCCCGATAATGAAAATGATCCGAAAGTGAATGAAGTGAAGCGATTGCTTGAATTGAGTCCCGCATCGACGGAACTAAGACTGCATCATGAGGAGCAGATGCAGGATCAGGAGAGCATTTCCATCGGGACACGATCCTTGCTTGGTATCCTTTTCTATCTTTCGCACAACGTGCAAGCACCTGAGTCGCATCGCAGTCAAGGGTGGGTCACGGTCACACACAAAGATGGCGATCCGTTCGATTGTAGTAACACGCCTGCGGGGCAGTATTTCAAGGTGCTCTACAGCGAAAAACCTCCTGTGAATGGCTTTCTGAGCGTTCCTTACAAAAAGGGTTATTACTACATCGCAGATGAAGATTTGAATACAAAATCAACCTTCCTCCTACTGCTCCATCTCCAATCACTTCAAGCAGGAAAGAACCACGAGGACAACAGTCCCACGTTGACGATTCCGATTGGAGGATAAAACGTTCAAATATCTCATAAGTGCCCTGCGCATGTTACTACACATCGGGGTGTCCACGGGCAGGTGCCAATCTGCCGTGTTCAATCCTGCCAGAGAAAGCGCATTTCCTCCCGGTGGTCTCGGTGTTCGCGCCATGATGGGGAAGGACTTTCCTGCAATTGCTGTTCGATGACGTAGCGGCGCAGCGTGATGAAGCGGATCATCTCATGCACGCCACGCTCGAACTCGAGGATGTCGCGTCTTCCCAAACCCTCCTGAGATGCGACATGGGGGTGAATCCGCACATACATCTCACCAATGCGAGCAAGGATCTTTTCCTCGTTCCAGACCTCATTCAACAACCTTTGCGCTGTCTGCCGGTATATTTGCTTGCCCGCGTCCGTCATCAGAAGGGCTCGACCAAGAATGCCACCTTGTGGACGAAACATATGTTGATCCAATTCTTCAAACAATTGATCTGCTCCGTGGGGGAAGAAGTAAAACTTGTCTGACAAGGGATCATGGTAGAGACGGTAATTGTTGACTTGTGTATAACCGTCCCAGTGATTCACGAATTGCTCGAGGCACAGGAAGGTGGTAAAGGATGATAACTCCACATGGTCATCTAAATCGCTCCATGGATTGTCCTCACCCGCTTCCTCAATCGCTTGAGCGAGGCGTCTGAGGTCTGAACGGTCTTCTTTATTCTGGTTGGAATCGAGATCCAGATGTTCCCATTCCATGACATCTCCGGGCCCCTCGTATAGGTTGCCGCTTGCGTCCTCGAACCACCGTTTCAGGAAATCCTTGGTGACGGCTTCGACCTGAACATACAAGCCGTAAGGGCTTCCATTGACGGAAAGGGTGGCGTGTGTGATGCGCGGGGCTGGAATCTGGGCATCTCGAAACAGTGAATACCCAACAGATTCACGCATGTAGGAGGGATCCTGGGCGGCATTGTTTAGAACGATGCGGCGCAGGCCATGAAATCGCTGGCCAGATTTGAACTGATTGAATTTCACTGTGAACGCGGCCTTGGAACGTCCATCCATCATCCGGAAGCTTCCCCATCCCCCCTTCAAACGCACGCCGACATCCTCATAGACCTGCCCCTGATCCCGAAACGTTCCTCGTGCATATTCCTTGGGACTTTTTCGCAGCGCTTCAATAGCATCATCGGAAAGTTCAAGCTGATAATGGCGGACAGAGGAGTCTTCCCAGAATTCGGAATTTTTATCTTCTCTGGGTTGTGCTGGTGCTGGGGCCTTTGCCAGTGAACTACTCAACTTCAATTGCGATAAGATCCCTTCTGCTGCCTGGCTCGCCAGAGATTCAGGAGCAAATGTGGTAACTGTCTCCGCGAGGAGCATTGCCGCATGAGGGTGGGAGGTAGCAAGGGATAAAACCCTCTGGACAGCGTGCGACGCGACTTCATCCAAAGAAGGTTTGTCCTCCCTGTGATCTTCTTCTTTTTGTTCGCGCCTGCTTTCCACCCAGCGATAGAAGGGACTATGATCCATGTGCCTCTCATGCTCATCTTCGGCGAAGCTTTGGTGATGCAACAGGAATTCCGCTATTTCCATGGCTTCATGATCCACTTGCTCCAGCAGTGGGAGGCGTCGTCGCAATGCAAGACGTGCATGCGCCTTGCGGAATGAGGTCAACAAAGTTGATTGAAGATTATTTTTTTCTGCATCCAGACCATCGAGTGATATGTTGAGATGTTCCAGAATGGGAGCCACTTTGTCTACTGCACTCTCCGAGTCGTCGTTTTCTGTTTTCTCGCTCAGAACACGGATAGCATCCTGCAGACGATTCAGGGAAATGAGATTGCTCAAGTGCAAGATCAGGGATTCTGCATTGCCTGAATCTTGGTTTTTGGACTCTATTCGGGATTGAATCTCCCGACTCGAAGCGCCGCGTATGAAGTCGATGGTCAAGTTCCATCGCTCCATCCATTCGAGTGCCTCACGCCCCACATCTCCTGCGGCTTCCTCGGATGCAATCGCTGCCATGATCCTGGCAGCCTCAGATCCTGCTCCGGACTCAGCCAGAAGTTTTGCTCCCTCCAGAGCATGCATCCAATCCTCATGTCTCGTTCCAACGCCTCTCACATCGGCCAATCCTCCTTTTGAGTCGGAAATAGAACCCTCATTCATGGCGTTTTTTTCTTCGCCTGATATTTGCTGGATGGTTGATGATAATCCAAAAAAGATACTCAAGATGAACAGGCAAAACGAGAGCTTCCGATTGCAACTCCGGCCAGGATTTATATGATGTGAATCTTCATGGGTGAATGACATAAGCATGGAAATAATCTGTTGAAGGGATGTTCAGCCCACAAGTGTCTTTTAAATCAAATAATGAGTGTTTCATTCATGAAGTTTCAGGCGTTTTCGTTGAGTGTCTGAGCTCGCTGTTTTACAATCCTCTTTTCTGATGCACGCCATTTTTTCAGTTCAACAGGATAGTTTTTTCTCATTGGGCCAGGTGGTGCATGAGGAAAGCAGTATCGTCTTCGAAGGGAACTTTTGCGTTGGGATATTTGAGAAAGACTGCCACTCCCTCCTCGCGCAGTTTTTCTTCCATTACAATACCGAAATTCACATGGTGAATGGACCAGCCCTGAGCACGTTTGGGATTGTTGGGAATTGAAGCTTCGGGATGCATACCATAGCTCATGAAAGTGGGTGGGTCATCCGAGCTTATGTGATGGATGATCGAAAGTTCATGAACAAGTGCTCTCTGTTCGATTTCAGAGAGATCTCCACGCTTGCCATCCCCGTGGAAATTTCTGTCGTAACCGGGTATATGCTCAACCCACCAATCCAGATCAAGGGTCGATTGTCCTCCTATGGGAGCAACTGCTGTCAGGCGCGAGGATTCTCTGGAGACTGGATCTTTGCTATCTGGATCGGCAAAATCATCTGCCCAGGCCAAGTAGGCAACAAGTTGAGCTCCAGCCGAACCTCCATAGGCTGCAATGCGGTTTTTATCGACATTCCATGCCTTTGCCTTGCTTCGGATAAACTGCAGGGCGCGAACGGCGTCCTCATGGGGTGCAGGGAACCGGGCATGCTTGAGGAAACGATATTCGATGGATGCATGATGCATCCCTGCATCAAGGTATGCTTGAACTTTTTTTTGCGATATTTTGTCATGCGAACCTCCGGTAAAGCCGCCGCCATGAATGAAGATGACCAAGGGAGCTGGTCCCTTGACATCGGCTTGCCAGAAGTCGATCACCTGATTGGGGTGATCACCATAGGCAACGTTTTCGAAAGTAATCTTTTTTGGCGTGGACTGTGGGCTGGTTGTTTGTGCTGAAAGCAGCAAGGGCACCGTCAGGGTGAAGCACATCCATAGCATGCAGGTCAGTTTGCGGTTGCTTGAACGTTTTGTCGCTATCCATTGTTTTGATGTTTTCATGCTGGCTGTTTTCCTCCTTCAGACGAGAATCAGTCAGACCCTAGCCCAAGCGATGAGTGAAGTCATGTTATTCGTCAAAAAGAACGTGTGATGTTTTTCTGCCTCATGGTGAGGCCTGGTGTTTTTGAGACGAGTTTTCAGATGTCGTTAAAAAAATGTAAATACATGAAGTATCTGACACAACACTGTCCATGCATTGTAAATGCTTGAGCTTTTTTTTAATTTACTGAGTTCGCAGAGTCACTCTATAAAAACGATTCCCATCTTTTTTTTGGATTTTAAGGGATAGCCTTTGAGGCCATTCATACTCCACAGGTTGCGGCGTGGACAGTATCGCTTCGCTCCAGTGCTTTAAGTCGGAAGATTCTTCCATGAGCAAATCTGGCACTTTAAAGCGAGGTCGGTAATCCAAATTATCGAATTTCAAACGATGCGTCTCGGGATTAAATATACCTGTAATGGGGAGGAGGTATCCAAAGATGGATGCCTCCATTTCATGGGTTTTCAATGTGGTGTAATTTCCCAAAAATACCATGTCGGTTTGCAGCCATTCCAGTATCCCTTTTTCTTTGAACCAGATTTGGTATGGCATTGCCGGAGAACCCGGCCAGAGTTGAGGGAAGGTATCGAGAGATTCATATCTCGTATGCTCCCATCGAAATGCTTGGTGCAGGTCTACGACGACATCGATGGTTTTTTCTGCGATGATGAGATCGACGATTTCAGGCCGTGCATTTGTTTCACTTTCATTGGCAAAACCTACCTGCATGACTAATGCAGAAAATAGCCATGTGAGGAAGAGTTGAGTCGTTTTAAGGTGCGATGGTGCTTTTTCTGGTTGCATATGAATGATCGGAAACTTGTATGTTCAACCCTGGTAGCAGCGGGTTCATATTCAATCTACAATATCGAGTCAGTATGTATAGAGCCAGACATTTACCCTTGGTCAGGCTCAAATCAATAGGAAAACCAAAATCATTCATATCACCTATGAGCTGTTGTTATTCGTCACTCGCATGATCTGTGCTACATGCGGCATTCATGCGGCTTCTGATCATTTTCGGAAGGATCATGACTGAAGAAGAAGAACTGAATAAGGCACCGTAAGTGTTAAATATCGCACTGATCAGTTCCCCTTTATCTATGGAGGTTGTCACGCATCACGAGGACATAGTTTATGATTTGGTTAGCGAGATGGTACAAGGTGAGTGGGTTTTCCGATCGTACGGATTTCTAATTTGAGGGCGGGTTCATTGCCCTCAAAACGATAACCCAGATTAATGGATTGAGGGCCTTGTGCGATTTTCATGATCTCGCTGTTGACGGCTCTTTTGTCCAGCATGTGCCAGGATGCATCGTAGGTGATGATTTCTAATCCACCGTCATATTTGAGGATCTCTCCGGGTTTCAAGGAGCTTCGCAGGTCCAGTGTGGTGGATGAGTTGATTTCGAGGGTGACGTCAATAGCCTGGGATTTTCCTGTGGATTGGATGATGAATTGAAGGGCTTGTTCCGGGTGTGGATTGACAAAGTCATAGCTTGAAAATGCGATCATTCCTGGTTGTTCGTTGTGTTGATGAGATTGCTTGAAGGAGAATACTGGATAAAGTTGCCAGGTGCCGTCTTCGGTTGCCTCTAGTTCAAACTCTTTTTCGATTTGCTGTAGCTCGGGTTTCAGCGCTTTGGGAAAAGCGCCTCGCAAACGGGCCGTTTCCCACTGGCGAATCTTTTCAACGATCTGAATTCCCAATCCATTTTGCTGAACCGTTTTTGGGCTGGTGGCAAGCGCAAACCCCGCATCAAATCCGGCGGCACGGGCCAGTAGCCATTCTGCATCTTCCACACTGGTCTTTGCGTTCATCTGGAACCAGCCCAGCATGCGCGGCATGAGGTTGCGGCTATAATAAGCCTGGTTTTTCAAGCGATAAAGCGTTTGGCTTTCCCTGAAGCCCGCATACCATGGTTCACCCCAGTTCATGCGGGTGTAAATATGCCAGTTGAAATGTCCCGGGTTGCTGGCGTCGTTGATGACCGATCCCCGGAGTGCAGGTTCGAGATGGTCGAACCACTCTTTGGTGAAGAGCGTCCTTCCGTATTGCCCCATCCCGGTGGACCAATTGCCCTCCAGTCCGTCAAAGGAAATCTGAGCAAGCTTGGTTTGATTGAACAAGTCGGCGATATTCCGAGCGATTTCTAGCGATAGTTCCGTATTGCTCAAGAAGACGCGGTATCCATGGTCCATCAGTTTTGCCACCTTTTCTGAACGGGCGTGACCTGCAGCAGTGGTTCCCCATGCACCTCGCTGGCACCCTGTCAAAAACCAGGGAGCTTCTGGACTCACTGCCTGGTAACGGATCAACTCCTCACCAATCCGCACGGTGTTCATTGTGGTTTTCTTTTGAAAGAAGCCAGGGTTTTCTATGGGGATTTGATCTTGTGCTGCGTCAATTGAAGCCTTCAATACAGAGGCGCCAATTGCTGCCAGACGTGGGTCTGGGCGAGGTGCCACGTAAGGGTCATTGGGTTTGATGAAATTAGACAGAGTGTGAACGCCCAGGCGCACTCCTGAAGCCTTCGCCTTTGTGACACACCGTTGCATGCTGCGCCAGTTATCTGGAAATTGATTCGGATTGAGTTTGAAGTGTCCCCATGTCTGAAACGGGCCGCCGTGATAAAGGTAACGCAGTCCGGCGCTTTTGGTCAGTTTGATGACTTCGTCGATGTCTTTCTCGCCAAAGGACACGATCAGGTAGGAGGCAGTTGCATCCGGTGAGATCTTGGCCCAGACATCGTCGATTTCTGGATGTGGCAGGTTTTCCTGTTCTTCAATCATCCCGATGGTTTGCAATGCCTGGTCGGCAGGGCATCCGAAAAGGGCAATTCGACTCCCAACCAGACCTCCATCCTCGAAGGGGGGAGCAATGTATTGGGGATGTCCCCAGTTGGTGATGGTTCTTTGTTCACTCCGATCGCGGCAATAAGCCTGGATCACACTGCCGTATTCCTTGTGCTCAGCCGTGTTGCCGCGATACAGCTGCTGGTCTTTGAACTTGAGCGCAATATCTGAATAATCCGATCCGTCGAAGATGTTGTACATCGGCATGACATCGTCTTCTTTTACAGGGAATCCACCCAGGGTTTTGGCGTTGAGTGATTGAATGCCTATGGCATATTGCTGATTCCGCACGACCCCCACCGTTTCGCCGACAATGGCCTTGATGGTGGTGGGATATGGGCCCCATACCGCGAGGTCGGTTTTTCCTGTCGGTTCTATGGAGCGTAATTCAAAAGAGACATGGCTATGGTGAGCAGTGTAAGCCACCACTGCCTTGATGTTGGTATCATCAAAAAATAGATGCATTTCTGAATCGGATGCGTGCCAATCCATCCGACTGGGTGAATGGAAGGATCCATCGACGCGCAGGCTGAGAACAGGGGCCTCTACGTCATTCGGTAAGTAATTGATTCCGTCCGGCAATGATGTCAGTGAATGCAGATGTCCAGCTTTGATTTGAACCTGCATGGAGTCGGTCTTCAGCACTTCCGCAGAAAGGGTGATGAAGACAGATGCCGAGATACATTTCCATGCCAGAAGGAAGATCAGGATGTTCCTTCCTTGCACACCTAGTTGAGCGAGATTTGATAATTTGATCACTTCAACGAGGTTGCGGACAGCTGTTTAATTGTCAAGTCCCTGACCGCTGTAAATGAAGGTAAATATCAAAATACGACTCAAACATGTGGTTTGATAAAGCCCAGCGCAAAAACCTTTTTAGCCTTGCTGCCGGGGAGTTAAATGATCACCAGGCTCGGGTTAAGAATCAGGGTAGCATTTTCTCATGTTGAGATGAAAGATTCCCTGATGGCATGCCAAGCAATTTGATTCCGCTTGAAAACTTCAGGTTCTCTCACGGTATGTTTCCTCATTTTTCGGCTGAAGAGGGAATCTCTATTCTTCGTATCTGTCCATGGGCAACTCCGATGGCTGCGGTTCGATCCTGAGGGTGTATGGCAATTGCATAATCCCATCCATCGATGGCGGTTAGGTTATCAGTGACGGCGACTTGAAGCGGAGTTACTGACGGGTTCATGCAATCCCTCTTGTGTCGTCAATATACCATGGAGATCGGCTGTGTGCAGATACCTCAAACGTGCCCCTTCATCTGATTCCAATTGCTGGGACAATTGCTCTGTTTCTTCCCTCGTGGCAATACCGTCCAAATAACGATGCAACAGATCATCACAATCTCTTTCCCTCATGCAATCCCTCCCGGCCAGTGGTTCGTCGCAGACGAAGCTCAATGCATGACTGGAGCTCTTGTCGAATTCGCTGGAGGAATTTGTAGATAGCTTCGATTGAACACTTACTGAATTGAGATAAACCTCTGACTGAGCGCTCCTCGTAATAGTACGCGCGAATCAGTTTCCGATGATTGTATTTCAGCCTTTCGACACAGTGTTTGAGATGTTGTTCAGGTGCCTCGAGTTGCTCTGTGTGAGTCTGCAAGTCCTGAAGTAACGATGCTGCGGCCCTTTCGATTAGCTGCGTTCGCTGGGAGGAACGCTGAAGAAATCGTCGGATCTCCATCCGCACGAAACCGAGGGCCCATCCCGTAAAAGCTCGCTTTTCATCATAGGTGTCGAATCGGCGTCAGGGATCGACAGAACATTCCTGCATGATATCGCAGCGTCTGCTTGATTTGGAACGGTTACCAACACGCAGCGCAGGAGTTTCGGCTCGTGCTTGCCTTATAAAACCCAATACAATTGACTGACGCAGAGTGAAGTCAGTAAAAAACATCATCAATATTTAGCAAGGTGAGTGAGCAATCTCTTCCTGCAGCAAGTCAATCTTCCAGGATTAGTAGATCAGAGCCTGTTTTTGTCAGGAGATGGTCACGTCTCATCTCGAAAGACCTGGATGAATTCGAAGGAACATAGATCATTCATGGTGTGGGGTAAGGGCTTTTGAAAACAGGTGGACGATTCAATATCCCTGTTCGAGAGACTCTTTTATGTAATTAGATTATTCAATAACTGCTTATGCCCATAATGGTTTATCGTCAAATTATACTTGAAAAGATTCATGGTTTAATTAAAGTTTTATTTGACAATTCCGATAATAGTGAGTGGAAGTAGCTGGAAAAAATAATTTAGGTTGGTTTACACTTGTTTGTCTCAAACTTTTGAGGTAACTCGGATTTATAATAAGATTTATGTATTTCAGTAAACCAGATCAGAAAAAACGCGGCAGTCAATCGCCTTTTATCACGCGATTGCGTTCATTGCTTGCTGTGGGAACAATTTGCATTTCATTGAACGCCAGGAGCGAAACATCTGACCTCCAGCAACTGTCTCCTGTTGAAAACTTCCGCTACAGCGTCGATCTCAGCACTCGCTTCCTTCATGATTCGTTTCCCAACAAGAGCGGTTTTCAAAATGCGGTGGGTTTTGATGCATACACCAAGATTACAAGTGCCGAGCGGGATTTGGCTACTATCGTGATTCAGCTATACGGAATGAGGCTCGACGGTCATCCGCGGCCGGCTCCTTTCTTTGAAGGTGAGGACGATTGGGAATTGATGCCTCGCATCAACACGATGAACATCCACCTCCTTCCTGACCGCAGCCTGAATCTCAAAATCGGACACTACGAAATCCCTTATGGTCTTGAAGTTCCCATCAATTCCAATGGAACTATCCGCCAGCTCAATCACGGCCCCAACTTGGGTGTCAAGGTTGACTATGGTGTGGGGCTTAACGGGACATTAAAGCATTTTCAATATGATTTCGGTATCAGCCGAGGTGCTGGTGTTGAATTTGACCTCGACACCGATGCCTACATTTTTGCAGGTAGAATAGGAACCGTCACCGATCGCGAATCTTTTTATGGCATCAACTCAGTAGGCCTATCTGTTTTTCATATGGAATCGGATAAGGCTGGAAGAAGCAACACGCTTCGCAGGCAAAGGGTTGGATTGGATGGCCAATATTACATGGGCCCTTTTGGTGCCATGGGTGAATTCTCTGTTGGTCATGATTCCGATCGTTTCCTCGTGAACTCCCTTGCGGAATTGAATGTTGTTAACAGGAAGGAAACCTTGCTTTTCTACCTGCAGTATCGGCATCGAAGCATTGACCGCCCAGCTGCTTGGGACCGATTCGCCAACATTGGGGCAGGTATACGATGGGCCCCTGATAACCATTGGGCACTGAGTGCTCAGATTGATCGGACGGTTGAGCACTTCGGATCTCTACCCGAATCCACTTTGGCTCAACTGCAGCTTCGCTATAGGTTTTAAATCAGATATAACGTATCATGAAACGCATTTTACTCATTCTCTTGTCTGGATTGGCATTCATGGCTCCGGTCGAACAATCCTGCGGACAAGCTTTTTGTGCTTTGAGAGATCCGAATAGGGTCATCGGTGAACTTTTTCCGAATTTCGGTCAGTTCAAATCGATCACTGTCACCATTGGTAAGACAGAAGTTGAAGCCTGTCTCTTATACACATCTCCGAGCCCACGAGACAAGAGGCAATCT
>OLHY01000405.1_pt1 | contig 13952 bp, 8 predicted proteins | sample 1609411 | NCBI WGS metagenome assembly OLHY01 (sample SAMN05416817, study PRJEB24817) | seawater metagenome | isolation source: Sea water | place: Canada:Atlantic | collected 2013-07
ACGAGATTGCCTCTTGTCTCGTGGGCTCGGAGATGTGTATAAGAGACAGGCCTCGCAGAAGTATTTATGTGCGTAAGGTGCGCAATTCCCCGGATGAAGTACTGAAAGGATTTGATTCTCCCACTGGATTCAACAGCACTCCGGTTCGTGATGCGACAACAACCCCTGGTCAGGCCCTTCTGATGGTCAATGGAGACTGGATAATGAAACGTGCAGAAGCCTTCGCCCGTCAACTTCAGCAATCGCATGGCCGGAACATGGAAGCATGGATCAACCATGCCTACGAAAAATGCTACGGGCGAGCGCCTGACTCGGCCGAAATGAAATTGGCTACCGCTTTCCTTGAAAACTCGCCAGAGAATCTGGAACCAGCAGAGGTACTCCCAGATCTATGTCAAATACTGCTTAACTCAAACGAATTCCTGTATCTCCACTAAGCATGAAGCACCCCCACTTTGAAAACATACAAACCAGGCGTGATTTTCTGAACCGGGCAGGATCGGGATTTGGAGCTGTGGCATTGGCCGCATTATCGCGTGACCCATCTTTAATGGCTGACCTGAATGCCCCCTTTGGGGTCGGCGATCCGCTGAAAGCTAAAATCCCTCATGCTGCAGGTAAGGCGAAGAACGTCATTTTCCTGTTCATGGAGGGTGGCCCAAGTCACATTGATCTTTTCGATCCCAAACCTCTCCTGAACAAGATCGCGGGACAGACGCTGCCCGATAGTTTCCCCAAGCCCATCACGGCCATGGGAGAGGCCCGTTCACCTCTCCTTGCATGCAAACGCACCTGGAAACAGCATGGTCAATCGGGACTTTGGATGTCGGATTGGTTACCGCATCTATCCACCAAAGCGGATGAACTATGCGTAGTGCGATCCTGCGTCTCTGACGGTATCAATCACGCCGGCGGGGTCTGCCAGATGAACACAGGTTCCGTTTTTGGCGGGCGACCTTCACTGGGAGCCTGGGTATCTTACGGACTTGGCACAAGTAACCACAACCTCCCAGGATTTGTCGTTATCAAGGACAACAAAAACATGGTGGTGAATGGCGTTCGAAGCTGGGGGTCGGGATTCATGCCTTCAGTTTATCAGGGCACACTGTTTGAACCTGGAGACGAGCCCATTCTTAACCTTAAAAACCCCGAAGGGGTGAGCGATGAAAGACAATCTCGCAAACTGAGTTTCCTCAATCAGCTCAACCGCTTGCATCAGAAAGGCCGGACCTCAAACACAGATCTGGATGCCCGTATTCGAAACTACGAACTCGCTTTCCGCATGCAGGCAGAAGCCCCCGAGGCTGTCGATCTATCAGAGGAGGAGGAGGCAACCCGTGAACTCTACGGTTTGAATCAAAAGGAAACTAAAACCTTCGGAAGCAATTGCCTCATGGCTCGCCGACTGGTTGAGCGCGGCGTCAGGTTTGTTCAGCTTTACCATGGTGCCGGTTCCAAGTGGGACAGTCACGATCAAATCGAGCCCAACCACACACGACTTTGTCAGGAAATGGACCAACCGGTAACGGCCTTGTTGACGGACTTGAAGCAACGCGGCTTACTGGACGAGACCCTTGTCATATGGGGGGGAGAGTTCGGCCGTACCCCGATGTCTGAAAAAGGGGATGGTCGAGACCACAATCCCACCGGGTTTACCATGTGGCTTGCCGGGGGCGGAGTACAGGGTGGCAGGACCATTGGAGAGACCGACGAACTCGGACTGCACGCCGTGAGCGATGTCACACATATCCACGACTTTCATGCCAGCATCCTGCACCTTCTGGGGGTAGATCATACCCAGCTTATTTATCGCTACAAAGGGCGCCCCGAGCGAATTGACCAGAACGAAGGCCATGTGCTAGAGCATTTTAAGGAAGAGAATTATTCCTAGAATCAATCCAGGCGTTCAGGGATTTCATTCAACGTGTAATACGCATTGGGATGCACCAGCGACTCATCCTGATCAGAGCGCAAGGCAGAAAGATCGAACGAGTGAACATGCCCCTGAACCAGTCCCTTGACCCAGATGCGCGCTTGAGTCCGTTCCCCTGATAACTCGACTTTTTCAACCAGGGGTTTGGTTTGATCCACTTCAGGACTCCCATAGCCCTGATGATAAATATGTGTGAATGTTTCCAGCTGGAATGTGTCCGGTTGGAGCGCAATGGCAGGATTTACCGACTGAGTAAATGTCAACTGAAACCCTCCTGGACGGGCATTGATTTCCTTGATTTCAAATGGCATTTTTCCTGACCATTCCACGCGTTGAAGAGCAAAGGCACTGGGGCCACGCACCGGCCAGCCACGATTGGTTCCGCCGACAATCAATCGCCCTCTGGGTGTGAATTGATTGGCCAACAATCCGGTCGCAAATCCCTCACGGAAGGGATAACAAGCCCCTTGCCAAACACCATTGACCTCTTCCGTGGTAGCCCTCATCAAAACGCTGAGCGTGTAATCACCAATAAAAATCTGATCTTTAAACGGACCAAACGCGCCTTGGGTTGAATCCACCGAAAATCCGGAAAGCTGTTGTCCCATACGTCGATAGGGAAAGACCACCGCATAAGGCACCAGTTCTTTGACTCGCTGGCGCTCAATTTCCATTCTGGACCGGGTATTCGGGACTGTGGGCGCTGATCCCATTTCTGGGGCAAGTTCATACCAATTGAAACTCACTGGATGCCCCATGAATCCACCTTGCTTGAGGTGTTTCAAGGAACAGGACCCGTTCCATGGCCCTTGACTCTCCGCATAAAACATCACGCCCTGCGCATTGGGACCGACACCGCAGGGGCTTCGAATTCCACTGGCAACAGGAATGGTTTGGCCACCGGGAGTCACCTTCAATGCCCAGCCACGGAAAGGCGCCAGTGATTCATAGGATTTCGACAAGCAAAGCGCGACCCAGATATTACCAACCGGATCAGCGTTCGACCCGAAACTGAACTCATGATAATTGGCAAAACCCCAGGCATCACTCAAGGTCAGGAAGGTATCCGCACGTTCATCTCCATCCGTGTCGGTGATGCGCGTTACCTCGGTCTGTTGAGTGACGAAGAAGGATCCATCCCGCCAGGAGAGCCCCGTGACTTCATCGAGTCCGCTGGCATAAAGATGATATTCGGGCTGTGGAGGGTCTTCAAATGCACCTTCGACCAGGTAGATGTCGCCCCTGCGCGTTCCGATGGCAAGTCGACCGTCCGGTAACAAATCAAAACTCCCCGTCTCAATTACCATCCCGTCAGGCACAGGGATGTCTACCAGACGATAAAAGGCTTCTTCCCGTTCTGAAGTACCCCAAAAACTCGCAAGTTTTTCTGCGTGTACGCTCGCCCCATTTTGCAAAAGGAGAAAAATAATCAGGGACAATTTATGGATAACTTGCATGATCAAAATTGGTAATGGAGTGTTATCGATTTCAAGTGTGAATTGCCACTCATCTTGATGCGCAGCTCATCACCTTCGGCGGCATTCACAACATAGCCCTCCGCATCTCCGGTCAATGCGATACTGAAGGCATCGCTTACTTGAAAGTGGGACGCTCCATGAGCTTGGATTGTTGCCGCAACAGCAACACGAAAAATAAGATTCTCCGAGCTACCATTTGTTTTGAGACGTAGTGTTCTTTCAAGCGTCCATTGCCCCTTTGATTCAACCTCCTTGAGCGTATCTTCTACGAATGTCTCATCAATTGCGTAGAAAAACGTGGGTACTCGCTGAGCATCCAATCGATATCCTTGAAACTTCTGCTCCGCCTGACGCTGTTCCATCTCAGGCCAGGGTGCTGATTTTGAATCCAGTCCCTGCCATTGAGCTTGGACTGGAAAACTGATTTGTTGACGAGCCAGCGGTCGAACTCTTCCATGCCCCTGGCTCGACCACACCCCAGCAGGGTCGGCAAAGTCTCCTTTCCAAAGCATTGCGAGGCCAAGTTTGTCTGCGTTGAAAATGTAGTTATGACCATGGGGCAATCCGACCCCAATGCCCCGCTTACCCACACCAGGGTAAGCACGCCGCAACATCACGGCTTCCTGCTCATTGGCGATGAGGCGCATTGGCTCGCGATATAGACCTGAAGGAGCTCCCAGACTGTAGCCATCTGATAAATATACCCACAAAGCTTCCATTTGCTTCTGAGCGTTTCCGTCCAGAATTTCCGATTTACTTGAATGCCCTTCCGGCCAGAAATCAGGCATCAAGGTTCCAGGACTGAATCGCTGTGGCTCTGCCAGATAGTGATGAAACCATTCATGAGTCAACCGTTGCCCCATGATGGACATGTCAATCGCCGCCATGGCTCCACTTTGGATGCCTTTGAATGAATGACACGTGACACAAGACATCCCCTTGGTTCCTGCAAGGTCCCGACCAGCCCTTCGAGTGTCGTTTAAGCGAGGCATTTCAATATCTGGCAAAGGCAAACTTGAATCCACCGTTGCAAACAACTCCATCAATTCATCCAGAACCTCTACCCCAAAACGGGGCATTCGAGTCTTCATGTAAGGCCTGGATTTGGCCCCCTGAACAAGGATCTTGCGCAACCAGACAGGATTCAACTTGGCCCCTACTCCATCCAGGCGTGGCGGCAGGCGTCCTTGCTCTCCCAAATTGGGATCATGCGAGGTAAAGTATGGGTCGTCCTCAGGAGACACTCCACCGATGCCATCACGCGCGTGGCATGCAACACAATTGAACTGAGTCAACTGCATTTGAATGCGTTCGGAGGGTGTCCATTGATTTTCAGATTGCAGCGCCAAATGCATCCACGTTTTCTGCTCTTTGCTCAATGCGAATTGAGGCCATTGCCCTTCCCGAGCCGAAAGGCATCCATGGTCCAGTCTGAGCGCCTCCAAACTGGGCATGGTGACTGCCTCATCCTGAGTTTCTAGTTCATGACATGCGTTACAATTCAACTTTCCAAACAAACGCTGCCCTTTTTCTCTTTCCTCTGCCTGAGGCACAAAAACTTGAGTCATGGCTGCATCCACTCTGTTCATGAAAAAGGCCGCTAAATCCGATGCTTCATCATACGTAAGATGCATGTCCGGCATGCGTGCGTCTGGGTGAGTTTTTAATGGGTCTAGTAAAAAGTCCCGCAGTGTGTCGGGATAGTATTTACCCCCTACCGACTGCATCCATGAGCCACCCTTCTCTGTTGAGGAAGCATCATGACAAACGATACAGCCGATTGAATGATACAATGCATCTCCTTTTTGAATTGACCCTTCAAAGTCATTATTCTGATCGGGCTCAGAGGAAGCCTGAGAAAACAGATAATGGTTCAGCGCATTTTCAATTTGAGACCGGGACATGTCTTCGGAGTCATGAACTTCGGCAGGGAAATCCAAATGCGTGGCGCCAGCTGAAACGTAATGAGGAGTTTTGAGAAAGCCTTTGAGCCACTCTGGCTTCACTCGATTCCCAAGCCCTGAAAGATCGGGGCCCCGGCGAGGCTTGAAATGATTTTGAGAGGATGTGTGGCAGGAAACACAGCCGAATTCATTGATCAAAATCACCCCTTTTTGTCGAGGGCTCAAGCCGGGATATTGATCCAGTTGTTCTACCACGCTTCCCTCAATGTGTACAAAACTGGTGAAAAGCAACAAAGCCAGCCAATATATCCACTTTTTTTGGAATCTCATGCGAAGGATCATTCATACCTTCGAATGAGCATGACGTCCATTGTTTAAGATGCGTTGAGACAGGCAAACGAAACTTTGCTGAAGGAATCAGCAAAGAGCAAAACAAGCCGGAAGAACGATACGGTGATCCGATCCATCTACTGTTTCCAATGGCCAGCAGTGGGTGCTTCTTCCACCCACTCCAGAGGAGTGTCCATGCTTCCTGATTACAGCAAAATGAATCAACCTCATCCCCAGAAAACCAAGGAGCTCGAGAAAGACGTCGCAATTCAGGTCTCAATACATCGCTTGGCTTGTTCATTCGTTCAATCTCAGTTAGTTTATGATTCTTAAGCCTAGAAATCAAAGCCATGAACATGAATAAAAGATGCGCTTCAAGCCTTCGCAGCAGGGCATTCACACTTATTGAACTCCTTGTAGTCATTGCCATTATCGCTATATTAGCGGGCATGCTGCTGCCTGCCTTGGGCAAGGCGAAGCAGAAAGCTCACGCCATTTTCTGCATGAACAATCACAAACAGTTGACCCTGGGCTGGATCCTTTATGCTGAAGACAATGAGGGAAACCTTCCTGCCTCTTCCGGGCAAGCATACCTGAAAGGCCCCGAGTGGACCGGGGGTGGTGTGTTGCGCATGCCATGCAATGGTGATGCGGACCATGACCCGAATGCTCCCGGGAGTATCAAGGAAAGTCCCCTGTGGCCTTATCTTAATGCAGAGCAAGTCTTCAAATGTCCAGCCGACAAAAGTGCCTGCAAGGTGCGCGGTCAGGTCCTGCCGAGAGTCCGCAGCATGGCAATGAACATGTGGTTAAACGGCCCCGGATGGGGAACCGCTCGAGGTGAAAACGGAAAAGGTTGGCGCAAGTTTTTCAAACTTGATGCCATCACCGATCCAGGCCCCTCCAATACGTTTGTTTTTCTGGATGAACGTGAGGACAGCATCAATGACGGTACCTTTGTCGTTGCCATGGAAGGCTGGCCTGATAAGCCAAACCTTCACAAGATGATTGATTATCCGGCCTCCTACCACAATGCTGCCGGTGGTTTTTCCTTTGCAGACGGACATTCCGAGATCAAGAAATGGCAGGATTCTCGAACCATACCTATGTTGAAACGAGGTGGTGCCCTTGCGTTGAACGTGCCATCTCCCAACAACAGGGACGTTGCCTGGATGCAGGATCGAGCCACGCGACCGGATTAAAAGAACATCCAGGACAGTAATGAGGCCTTCCTCGTTCTTCAGGCGAATGGCAATGATGTGCGTTGAAAAGAGCACCTTACTTGTGCTCATACTTCTCTCTTACTCGTCAGGCAACGTATGCTCAGATACGATTCTGCCATCGAATGGAATAGAACCCTTCCTCGAACACCATTGCTACGAGTGTCATGACTCCGATCTGGCGAAAGGCGGGTTGAACCTGGAGGAACTTGAACGAAATGTTCACAAGCCCGAAGTTTTTGATCGCTGGGTTCTGATCCACGACCGCGTCCGCAAGGGCGAGATGCCTCCCAGCAAACGCAAGCGTCCGCTCGCAAACCAAACCGAAGCCTTCATTCATACAATATCACATTCACTGCTACTGGAAGACCAAGAGCGTATCCGGAAAGAAGGGCGCGCGTCCTTGCGGCGCCTCAATCGATTTGAATATGAAAATTGCCTGAGAGAAGGTCTGAATGCCCCCTGGCTGCAAGTCGCCGATTTGTTGCCAGAGGATGGCCTTTCGCATTTGTTCAACAAAAGTGGAGAACGACTGGATGTTTCGCACGTTCAAATGGCCAAGTATCTGGAGACTGCCATGACGGCACTGCACACCGCACTGCAAACGGCCGCCCATCCTGAAAGGAAAAGTAAGTATTATGCGCGTGAGGAACGCAGCATGCAGAGCTTCCTGCGCTACAAATTTGGACAACGAGCAGCCACTCGATCTGCCATTCCTTTGATAGAATACACCCCCCAACCAGATGTTATTCGCGGAGTCGCTCCTGTCACGGTTGGTCCTGAGCAGCCGGCGATCCGCGAAAAGGAGGCAATGGGTTTTGTTTCAGGGACGTATTCTGCCACGACCAAATATGATTTCACCAGAATGCAAATCCCCGTAGATGGCATGTATCGGTTGCGCCTGAAATCCTACACTTTTCTGGCAGGTCCCAATGGAGCCAGCGGTGGCGATGATCATGGCCTTTCCGGAGGAAGCAGAGCCTGGTGGAAACCCAATCGTAATTACGCCTTTCCGGGGGCGCGATCTGAACCCATCACATTATACGCACTTGCAGACAGCGGAGACAGCCGCTGGCTCACGACATATGATGCAACACCTGATCCAAGGATCATTGAGCGAGAGGTAATGCTCAAGGCAGGAGAGAAGCTCAGACCCGATGCAGCAAGACTGGTGCGCACTCGTCCCGGCTGGAAAGGAAACCCTCTTGCAACCCGGGCAGGCGTTCCTGGATTTGCCCTTAATTGGCTGGAAGTAGAGGGACCTTTGCACGATGGCTGGCCACCTCCCTGTTACAAGGTCTTGTTTCACCAGCTTCCATTTGAGGTCACTGAGGACAATCGGATCATTGTCCTCAGTGAAAATGAAGACGAGGATGCAAGGCGACTCATCCAGGCGTTTATTCAAAGGATATTTCGCAAGCCATCACTCTCTGAAACAAGGCATGAACCCTTTCTAAAAGTTTATCGGAAGGCGCGCTCGCTGGGAGAAGATTTCACCCAATCCATACTGGCAGCCTACGCATCGGCATTATGTTCCACGGAATTCCTCTACTTGGAAGCTCACCCAGGCCCTCTGGATTCTACGACTCTGGCTATGCGACTGTCATTGTTTCTTTGGAACAGTCCACCTGACAGCATCTTGCGTAATGAAGAAAACCTCACTGTTGATGCAATATTGAGAGACCAAACCGAGCGCATGCTTAAGGACGAAAAACTCGAGCGATTTATTGAAGCGTTTCTGGATTACTGGCTCGACCTGCGTGACCTCAAAGCCAACGCCCCCGATGCCACACTTTACCCGGATTATTATCTGGACGATCTACTGACCGAATCCTCCCTGTTGGAAACTCAGTTGTTTTTCAAAGAGCTCATCCTCCAAAACCTACCGGCCTCCTCCTTGATCGATTCCAATTTTACATTCGTCAATGAGCGCCTTGCGGCACATTATGGATTGAATGGCAGGCAGACGGTTCATCTGTCCAAGGTCACTTTACCCAAAAGCTCGAATCGAGGTGGTTTACTTACTCAGGCGAGCCTGCTTCGCTTGACCGCCAATGGTACTACCACCTCCCCGGTCGTGCGCGGAGCCTGGTTTAGCGAACGCTTACTGGGCCTCAACATCCCACCACCTCCTTCCAACGTGGAAGGGATCGAGCCGGACATACGAGGGGCAAAGACAATTCGAGAACAAATCGAAAAGCATCGCAACATCACCTCATGCAACGCATGTCACCAGCACTTTGACCCTGTGGGATTGGCATTGGAAAGCTATGATATCGCGGGCGGATATCGTCACCGCTACCGTGCTGTCGGAGATCTGGGAGAGCCTGTGAAAGGTTTCGGTAAAAATGGACATGCATTCCAGTTCCGGCTGGCTAAGACTGCTGAAAGCGGAGGTCAAATGGCCGACGACACTCCATTTGAAGATATACGAGACATGAAGGCTATCTTGCTTAAAAACCCTCGGCAAATCGCGAGAAACATCCTGAGCCAATGGATTACTTATGCCACCGGAGCTCCAGTTTCCTTTGCGGATCGCAAGGAGGTCGAATCCATGCTTGATCAATGCATGCGAGAAAATTACGGCCTCAAAAGCCTCTTGCATGCACTGGTTCAGTCTCCCTTGTTTCGTGACAAATAAGTAATCCCTTCCTTCTTGAACAGGGCCTTGGAATGTTTATGGTTGGAGGGTTCCTTATGATCACCTTAGCACTTTTCCGGAAGTTTCGTGGAATCTTTACTGCTGCCTGGAGTATCCTGGACTCTATCCGAGTATGGCTCTTGGCTGGGGGGATTGCTATCGTTATTGGCCAGACATACCCACTCCTTCAAGCGGCAGAACATGCAAGCACCAATAAGGCCATACCAATAGCAGGACTTTCTCAAAAGAAAATCCCCTCCGAAGTGGCGAATGAATTAAGGCATCTTGATCCTCGAGCTGATGGCTGGGTAACTGAAATAGTGAATGATGCTGTAGGTATTCATTTCAAAAAACTGAACAAAGCCATGCATGAAAATCCAGAAGCTCTGTCAAAGCATCTGGAAGCCATGATTGCCGGCAACTTTTCCTGTGACCCATTACGACCCCATCCTGAGCCTTTTTCTTTTGATGATGGAACTCTAAGAGTTTGGAGACACAAGAAATCCGCGAACAACAACAACAACAACTTCAATGGAATCACAGACTTCGCAAAAGCGCTTCAACAACTTCAATCCCCACTCACAGCCAATGGCATAAAAACGGATAAGGTTCATTTTGACATGCACTTCAAAATCATTCGTGTGCATGTTGAAAGTGCATCCAGCACGACTCGAGTGATTGTTGAGTCGCATGGATACAATGAGGACATTACACTTCAACAGCACGCAACCTGGGATTGCGTCTGGATTCCTGCCAGAAAAAAAGGAGGCCTGCCTCAACTGTCCCACATTGACGTTCTCGATTTTGAAGAAGTCACATCACCCAGTCAGGACAGCCCCTGGTTCACTGATTGCACGGCATCCATCATGGGATGGCATGAAGCATCAAATGATCCCCTGCTCCTGAGCATTGACGATTGGCGCAAGCAACTGGATTGGCGCTTCACTCAAGATGTGACGGGTCCTCACGGGCTTTCGGTTGGAGATGTGAATGGAGATGGACGACCGGATCTCTATGTTTGTGAAACAGGAGGCTTACCCAACAGACTACTTATTCAAAAACCAGATGGAACCATCGAGGATGCTTCCAATGGTTCCAGGGCCAACTTTCTTGAACCCAGTGCCAGCAGTCTGTTGATCGATTTGGATAACGATACCGATCTGGATCTGGTGCTTGCGACAGGTCGATATGTCTTGTTTCTTTCCAATGATGGGAAAGGAGTTTTCACACGGCGATTCGAACACATTTCAGATTCGGTCATACGATCGCTTTCGGCAGTTGATTACAATAGTGACGGAAGATTGGATGTTTACGCTTGCGGCTATTATGCAAGGTCGGGCGACAGGCTTGGCCTTGGACGCCCAGTTCCCTACCATGATGCCAACAATGGAGTCAGTAACTTCATGCTTCAGAATACAGGGTGGATTTTCAAGGACGTCACTCAAGAGGTCGGACTCGATACGAACAATCAACGTTTCAGTTACGCAGCATCCTGGGAGGATTTTGACAACGACGGTGATCCCGACCTTTATGTGGCCAATGATTTTGGTAGAAATAATTTATTTCTAAACGAAGCAGGACACTTCACCGACATCGCGGCAGAAGCTGGTGTGGAAGATCTTTCGGCAGGAATGTCAGTGAGTTGGGGAGATTACAATCGTGATGGATGGATGGATCTTTACATCGGCAATATGTTTTCCTCAGCAGGCAATCGAATTGCATTCCAACGTAAATATCGATCTGGAGAAGATACTTCCTCATTCCAGCGCCACGCTAGAGGCAACAGCTTATTCTTGAATCAAGGTGACAGCACGTTCCTGGACGTCAGTGAAGAAGCCAACGTCACCTTGGGGCGCTGGGCCTGGTGCTCGAGCTTTGCAGATATCAACAATGACGGATGGGAAGACATCCTCGTGGCCAATGGCATGGTGACAGGGACGGATGACACAGGAGATTTGTGAAGTTTCTTTTGGCGACGGGTCACGTCGCAATCACCTCTGGAAGTCAGCGAAGCAACCAAATCTGACAAACAAAAGAACGGTTACCTTGCAGCATGGGAAGCCGTCGCCGACCTGGTGGAGAGAGGACGCAATTGGAGCGGCAACGAGCGCAACGTCGCTTTCTTGAATACAGGAGATGGGAAGTTTGCAGGTGTCTCTGCTCTCTTGGGATTTGATTCACCCGCAGATGGTCGAGGAATGGTATTGGTGGATTGGGATGGTGATGGGGATCAGGATGTCTGGCTGACGCAACGAACCGCACCTCGTCTTCGCTTTTTAAGGAACGACAACCACTCCAACGGAAATGCCATTCAGATCAAATTAACAACTCCTTACGGCACCAGTCAGGCCATTGGCGCACGCGTCACACTCACCGATTCTCATGGCGCCCAGCAAATACGGACCCTTCGCGCAGGTGAGGGCTACCTTTCTCAATCTTCCCAGAGCCTGCATTTTGGACTTGGATCATCGACGAGCGCCGGGAAGCTCCATGTTCGCTGGCCTGATGGAAGCACGGATCAAATAAGCAGAGTTTTAAAAGGACACTGGTTGTTAGAGAAAGGCGAATCGACATTAATCCCCATCAAGCGCCCCTCTTCTCAACTTGCCGTCCGACCGAGAGAAAGCCCTGAACACACACCATCAAAGGCGCGAAGGCTTATCCCCCATAGCCCGCTTAAATTACCATCCATTCCTTTGGTGGAATCAAGTGGCAAGGCGACTCAAGTAAAAGTAAGCGCCAAACGGCAACTACTGGTTTTCTGGGCGACCTGGTGCAGCCCTTGTATCAAGGAACTCAATGAACTGAATCAACACAGGCAAACTTTATCAGAAAATGGATTGGAAATACTCGCGATTAACGTGGATGACGTTCAACAATCTGCGGACGCCCGATCAATCCAAGTGAAGAAAATGTTTCGCAAGCATGCCTGGAAATTAAACTCCGCACTCGCCACCAGAAACACACTTGAGATGGTGGATGCGGCTCGAGAAGTCATCCTTGGCCGCCAATGGACATGGAGCATTCCCTGTTCAATGCTCCTTGATGAACAGGGAGACTTGATTGCGATTTACGAAGGAAGCCCGCCTGTTGAACAACTGAATGAAGATGCAGAGAAACTATTCAAATCTGGAACGGATCGAAACCATGCCGTCCCCTACCAGGGGCAATGGTATTTAGCCCATTATCCTACCGACAGGCTTGCATTGGGGGAAGTACTACTGGAGAAAGGTATGCTGGCGTCTCTCGATGATTACATGGACTCATTGCGTGAAGTTAAGTTGGCTCTCCCCGAGAAAGCGGCTTTCATATCAAGAAAAGCTGGCATGCAAGCTGCCAAAACCAATATGCCTCTCGGTATTCAGTTGCTCGACCATGCCATTTACTTTGAGCCCCAGAACACTGAACATCTCTATGCGCGAGCAGTCTTTCAGCAGTCTTCACAGAAATATCAGGAAGCGATCAAGGATTATGAATCGATTCTCAGCAAGGAAACAGCCCATACCAGAGCAACAGCTGCGCTTGCATGGCTACTATCCGTTTCTCCTGACGCAAGCATGAGGAATCCCACGAAAGCTATCCAATTGGCAAAATCTGTCTGCCAACAAACACAAAATCAGGCCCCCGAAGCCCTGGATGTTCTGGCGAGCGCTTTTGCCTCCAACGGAAATTTCTCTTCTGCTGTTGAAACGGCGGAAAAGGCCCTTTCGCTCTTGAAAGAGAAGGAAAGGCAAAATTCCCCCATCAAGGTCCGGCTCCAGTTATTCAGAAAAGGTAAAATCTTTATTTTGAATCAATAACAAAACCATCAACCTTACTGTATCGATAAAGCACCCCCGCCGGCTTGACAATACGCTGGCAGCATGCGTAAAGTTGTGTATCCCAATGGCCAAAGGAGACTACTGTGCTGCAGTGTTTAGTCAGCACCACAGGTGCTCAAAATGTTTGGGAAATATCAGATGGCACGCAATCGTGTCAGCAACAAGTGGATCAAATATGAAAACTAAAATAAAAAAATGGTTGTCTGTCGCCTTATTGGCGGCCATGACTGCCGTCAATGTGCAAGCTCAGCCTGCAGAATTAATTGCAGGTTGGGACTTCGAGCAAAGTGACCTGGGCGCAGACGGCATCAGGTCATCGGAAACAGGAAACAATTACGAGGCGCTCTACGAAGGAGAAATTGAAATCTCCCCTGAGGGACGGATCGGTTCTGGGCTTGATGCCTCTTTAGATACCGATGGTTACCTTTTCTTAGAAGCCGAAGGCGAGGATAACCCTTTAAACATCGCGGCTGAAAACGACCAGGTCTCAGTGGTGTTCTGGCAGTATAACCGTTCGAACCCGAACTCCAGTACCTTCTGGTCGATTGGAGAAAGCCAAAATCGCTGGTTCCAGGCTCTGTCTCTTATACACATCTCCGAGCCCACGAGACAAGAGGCAATCTCG
>OLHY01000407.1_pt1 | contig 13893 bp, 16 predicted proteins | sample 1609411 | NCBI WGS metagenome assembly OLHY01 (sample SAMN05416817, study PRJEB24817) | seawater metagenome | isolation source: Sea water | place: Canada:Atlantic | collected 2013-07
TCGTCGGCAGCGTCAGATGTGTATAAGAGACAGGCGTAGACTCAGCTGAAAATCCTCTTGAAATCCTGGTGGATGCCAATCTTGAAATCCAAGCTCAATTCGGGCCTGTCACCGTTGGTGAGAACTTTGAATCGGGTGAGTTGGAATTACCCTTTGAATTTGTCGGAGCCCCATGGGAAATCACTGAAGATGAAAGTCTCAGCGGCAATGCCTCCATTAAGTCCGGTAGTATCAAGGATGGCGAAACATCAGGTCTTTCATTACGCCATGCATTCACTCACGGGCGAGGCAAATTTGATGTGAAATCCAGTTCGGAAGCCGGTTGGGATACCTTGAGTTTTCACATCGACGGTCAACTGGTTTCCAGTTGGTCTGGAGAGAAAGATTGGCAGAGGTTTGAATTTGTAGTCACCGAGGGAGAGCACCTTCTGGAGTGGGTTTATTCCAAAGATTTCTCCAACAGTCAGGGAATGGATGCGGTTTTCCTTGATAATATCGATCTTCCATTACTTGATGCTGATGACTCTCAAATGCCTGCCTCCGTGGCGGTAATCCCAATGAGCAACGGACAATTGGATATCGAAATTCAGGGTAACCCGAATACTTCCTACACCATCCAAACATCCAAGGGTCTCCAAACATGGGAAAAGGCCTTCCAGGCAACCACTGACTCCAGTGGTAAAATTACCATTCGGAACGCAACTGCTTCCGGACGTTCCCAAACATTTTTCCGTGCGGTCGCTGAATAAACTTTTCCGCTAATTGGATTTTACAAGGGACCGTTTCAACGGTCCCTTTTTCTTTTCTGACATGATTTTAATTGGCCTAACGGGAGGGATTGGTGCGGGAAAGTCCTTTGTGAGTGAATTATTCATTCAACAGGCACTTCCGCTCATCGATACAGATATCATCGCACGGCAGCTCCTGGAGCCGGAGCAAGCAGCCTGGGCTGCTGTGAAGGAATATTTTGGAGCCTCCTTTTTCTCGGCAGATGGATCCCTTGATCGAGGAAAACTCGCTTCACTCATATTTACTGATGCAGCTTCCAGGAAATGGTTGAATCAATTGATGCATCCGATGATCAGGCAGCAATGGAGTCAAGATGTATGCCAATTGAAGGAAACGGGCCACAAGGCATGCATGGTCGTTATTCCACTTTTGTTTGAAACGGATGCTCAATCAGCATTTGACAAAGTCATATGCATGGCTTGCTCCTCCTTGACCCAGAAGATTCGACTTAAAAAGCGCGGTTGGAATCAGGAACACATCGAATCCAGGATCGCCTCACAATGGCCGATGCCTCGTAAAATGAATGCAAGTCACCATGTCATTTGGACTGATTGCGCGAAACACGCCACTCAAGACCAATGTCATTTGGTTTTGCAGCAAATCTGTAAAGCAGATAGAGATGCTTGATCGAATGTTCACCAACCGAGCCTTTAAAAATTGTTGTTTGCGGCCTCGGTTTAACAGCGTAAATTAATTTCGAGGCAAGCTACTCAAACAGATAAATAATGACCGATAAAAAACCAAATATAGAAATACCTGAATTTGATACGATTGACGTCATCCTTGAGGCCATTAAACGCGGTGAAATGGTTATTGTGGTGGACGATGAAAACAGGGAAAACGAAGGGGATCTTGTCATGGCGGGTCAGTGGGTCACCGCTGAAGCAGTGACATTCATGGCTCGACTTGGTGGCGGTCTGATATGCGTTCCTACGACTGAGTCCAGATTAAGGCAACTTGGTATTTCTGAAATGGTCCCTGACAACCGTGATTCATTTCGAACAGATTTTCAAGTGAGCGTGGATGCGGCCAAAGGAATTACCACAGGCATAAGCGGAGCTGATCGGGCGCGCACTGTTCAAGTAATGTCGGAACCGACAAGCGTTCCATCTGATTTGGCACAACCAGGACATATTTTCCCCTTGCGAGCAAAATCAGGTGGAGTCCTTCAACGTGCCGGTCACACTGAAGCTGCCGTCGATCTTGCCACCATGGCGGGTTGCCGCCCCATAGCGATGATATGTGAAATCATGAATGATGATGGAACCATGGCCCGCCTGCCTCAATTACTTACATTTGCAAAAAAACATGATTTACGCATTTGCAGCATTGCGGGACTCATCCAACACCGCCGTCTGCGTGAGAAGCTTGTTGAGCAGCAGGAAGTAATAAAAATGCCAACCGATTTTGGTGAGTTTGAATTACATCTCTATCAATCCAAAACGGATCAACAACATCATGTGGCTTTGGTGAAAGGGGATGTTGCCAACCAGAAGAACGTGCTCGTGCGCGTTCATAGTGAGTGTCTGACGGGTGATGTTTTCGGTTCCAGACGGTGTGATTGTGGACCTCAGCTTCAAGATGCCATGCGGCAGATTGATGCCGAAGGTACCGGTGTCATTCTGTACATGCGTCAGGAGGGCAGGGGGATAGGTTTGGCGCCCAAGATCAAAGCTTACAAACTTCAGGAAAGCGGCTTGGACACCGTGGAAGCCAATCTCAAGCTAGGATTTGGCATGGATTTGAGGGAATATGGCATAGGAGCCCAAATCCTGGTGGATCTCGGTTTGGAAACAATACGATTGCTGACCAATAATCCCAAGAAAATCGTGGGTTTGGAGGGCTACGGTCTGAAAGTTGTTGAGCAGTTACCCATTTCTGTTGAGCCAAATCCCCATAATGAACGCTATCTTGAAACAAAAAAATCCAAAATGGGACATTTACTCTGATCATGATTTTCAGGTTTCAAATCCATGGTATTCAGATTCTTTCTGTCCAACTACCCGCACTATTGTCTGGCTGCATTTTTAATCGATCAGCTTTCACTCGATGGACTGGCGCAGTAAGGACAAAGGGTAACCAGAATGGTCAACCAGCCATCTTTGGTGATTGCCTGATTTGGTAAGATACTATTCAAATGCTCAAAGAAATTAAAATTAGCGATTTTTCTCGGTGCAGCCTTCCTATTGCGGTCATTGCTTCCAAATACAATGATGCATTCGTCCAGGGGCTCCTTGACGGTGTTGAAGATACCCTGAACCGTGCCGGGATGTCTGACAAAGACGTGGTCTTGATTCGAGTGCCGGGTGCCTACGAGATACCTGTCATGGCAGGGAAAGTGGCGCGATGTCAAACCCCTCGATTTGGGGCCATCATCTGTCTTGGCGTCGTGATTGAGGGGGAGACCGAGCATGCTCGCTTGATCACAGAGGCAGTGACTTTTGAATTAGCCAAATTGCAGGCAGATCATGGTTTACCTATCGTTCATGAAGTATTGCTGGTAAAGAGCGAAGAGCAGGCACGTGCCAGATGCCTTGATGAAAAACACAACCGTGGACGGGAAGCTGCCCAGACAGCGTTGGAAATGGCTTTGCTCGTCGAAACGTTTGATGAGAAATTTTCTCTGAAAGGCGCCGAAGAACCAAGATTTAATGACCGGCTTGAACATTGAATAATGGGATCTCGCAACTAGTCTAATTTGGCATGTGAGTCCTTTGTGAAAAATTTCACAATTAACTTGCGTGGCCTTTTGGCAGTGTTAAAATTCACTTAACGAGAAAAATAATCCTTAATCAAATTCCGCTCATGATCAACAAAATTACTCTTTTAGCCAGTTTGGCGCTTGTATTGGGTCTTCATCCCGCAGAGGGTGGAGACATCACTGGAAAAGTGACTCTCAAGGGGACTCCCAAGGCAGAGATAAAACTTCCACTGGATCCTCTTTGCAAAAGAACCGTTAAATCTGGAGTGACCCCTACTACCCGTTTTTATGCCACAGATGCAAGTAATGGACTGGCTGATGTATTTGTTTACCTGAAAAAGGTAGATGCCACCCCGACTCCCACCACCTCAGTCGTCCTCGATCAGAAATCATGTGAATATTCACCTTACGTGGTTGGTGCACAAGTGGGGCAAACAATCTCCGTTAAAAACTCGGATCCAATCCTTCACAATGTTCATCCCACGCCCAAGAAGGCAGGTAAAGAATTCAATAAAGCCCAGCTTCCCAATGGTCCTGAATTAAAATTCTCATGGAACAAGCCCGAAGTATTTTTACGTTTCAAATGCGACGTGCATCCTTGGATGTTCGCTTATGTTGCTCTGATTGAGCATTCCCACTTCGCGGTTACCAAAGAGGATGGTTCCTTTACTATCAAGAACGTGCCTGCTGGTGAATACGAGATCGAGGCGGTCCACCGCAAGACTCATCCCAAGGGTGTGGGGCTTGTTTCCAAAGTCAGTGTCACCGATGCGGGCGGAAGCGTAGATTTCACAGTCGACATTACCAAGTAAAACAAATCTTTAAACCAAATCCGCTGATGGCCAAGTCCGTCAGCGGAATTTCTTTCCAACAACACATCATCGGCGATTCAGACATTGAGCAACACACACCCATCTTTAGGATTCAGAGGATTAGCGCTCGCGACCTGCCTCTTCACCTGGCTTTTGATAGGCGTAGGGGGAATTGTTACGAGTCAAGGGGTTGGGATGTCGGTTCCGGATTGGCCTAACACCTATGGATACAATATGTTCTACTTTCCTTTGTCACAATGGATTGGCGGAATATTTTGGGAGCATTCCCACCGGCTGATGGCATCTTTAGTGGGCTTGATGACGCTGATACTCACTATCTGGTCCCACGGTCGCTCAGGTCGAAGCCTGCTCCGTTATGTCATTCTGCCGTTATCCATTTTCCTCACTTTTCTCGTTCTGATCAACGCTGAGAACAACACTCTCCAGCACGCGTCCATCACAGGCGGGACAGGAATCATCGCCTTGTTCGCATCGTTTTTCTGGCCCCGAATGAAACCGGCATCCAAATCGATACGAAAGCTCTGCTGGATCGCTTTGTTAATGGTCATTGGGCAAGGTCTCCTGGGGGGATTGCGAGTCACACTTTACAAAGACGAAATAGGAATCATACACGCCACTCTGGCACAACTTTTTCTGGTTCTCCTGGTTGCGATTGCCTTTGTCTCAAGCAAACGCTGGATCGGATGGAGGGCAGCATCCAAGGACAACCAGACTGTGACCCCTCTGTTCAGCTGGATGATGGCCGCCTTGTGTTTCTTTGTCGTCTGTCAGCTAATGCTGGGCGCTTTCATGAGGCATGAGCACGCGGGTCTGGCTGTGACCGGTTTTCCGCTGGCCTATGACCAATATCTCTGGCCACCTACGCATGCTGAGTTCGTCAATCAGCTGAACGTGGACCGTATGGATCATCGAGATTTTAATCCAGTAACTGCTCTTCACGTACACGTCCATATGTTGCATCGCTCCATGGCCTTGATTTTATTCATTGCTGGAAGCATCTTTGTGGGATGGACTCTGAAATATATGGGTAGACAGCATCTGTTGGGGCGACTTTCTATCCTGTGGTTTTCACTTCTCTGTCTGCAGGCTTTTCTTGGGGTAGCCACTGTTTGGAGTAACAAGGCTGCAGATATCGCCACAATACATGTTCTCATAGGGGCATTGACCCTTGCCCTCGGTTCTTTTATGGTCATCGCCGCTCGAAGATCTGTCTTCTTGGCCAAAGAAGCCAGCGCGATGCATCACCGTGAAATGTCAAGTGACTTGATACCAACACCCGAAGCTGCGGTGGCAAAAGGATGAAAGCAACCGTAGAAACCATGGAACCAGAGTCATTGACCGATAGATCGGCATGGAGTGTTTTTTCCGATCTTGTGAAGGTGCGCTTGACGACTCTTGTCCTGCTGACGACCCTGGCTGGCTTTTATCTGGCTACCACTGATGGCATGCAGGTTGTGTTATTATTGCATACCATGGTGGGAACAGCGCTTCTGGCATGCGGATCATCGGTCTTGAACCAGTATTTGGAGCGTCATCACGATTCCCTAATGCCGCGCACGGAAAGCAGGCCTCTCCCGGCCGGGCTCATGCATCCTGAGAGGGCACTTTGGTTTGGGATCCTGTTATCGGTCACTGGATGTTTCTACACATGGTTTCTCGTCAATCTGCTCACTTGCATTCTGGGAACACTCACTCTGGCTCTTTATATTTTTGTTTACACGCCCCTCAAGCGTTTGACTTCCTTCAACACTGTTGTCGGAGCTATTCCCGGTGCATTGCCTCCTCTAATGGGGTGGACTGCCGTGCGCGGTTCTCTTGATGCTGGGGGTTGGTCTCTGTTCCTGATACTTTTTTTATGGCAGCTGCCTCATTTTCTTGCCATTGCATGGATGTATAAGGAAGAATATGGAGCAGCAGGCTATGTCATGTTGCCCAATGTCGATCCAAGCGGCAAGAAGACGGCAAGGCATGCGCTTCTGTATACTATTTTCCTGCTGCCATGCAGCTTGCTCCCAGTGCATTTCAACGTGGCTGGAAGCCTGTATGCCGTGGGTGCTAGTGTGTTGGGCGCGGGGTTTATCTGGCAGGCAATTAAATTTTCATCCGCTCTAGATCGAACTAGGGCTCGACATTTGTTTTTTTATTCGATTATTTACCTGCCTCTGCTTTTGTTGTTGATGACTTTTGATAAGGCGTTTTGACTCATTTGTCGTGTGCATTTAGAGAATTGAATTACCAGCAGAGCCCGAGGGCAATTAGAGTTTTTATAACATAACAAGACTGAATTAGATATATGGAATCGACTGAAGCAAAAGAACTCCATGACACACATCATGATGCTGACGGCCATGGAGCTGATCACCATCATGATCCGGGTTTTTGGCGAAAATACATCTTTTCTACCGATCACAAAATCATAGGTATCCAGTATGGTATTACTTCTTTGCTCTTCATGCTGTTTGGTTTCTTCCTGATCGCAACCATGCGTTGGTCCATGGCCTATCCTGGCCAGCCCATGCCTGTGGTAGGCTCGATTCTGCACATCATCATGGGGGACATGACTTCCGCGGTATTCGATCCTGAGACCAAAGAATTGATCGGTTACGCGATCTCCAATGATCTCTATAATGCGTTTGGCGCGATGCATGGAACCATCATGGTGTTTCTGGCAGTGGTGCCGCTGGCATTCGCCGCTTTCGGTAATTATGTGGTTCCTTTGCAGATTGGTGCGGTCGACATGGCCTTTCCACGGCTTAACATGGCCAGTTATCACCTTTTTCTTCTGGGGGGGCTTATCATGCTTGCGAGCTTCTTCATACCTGGAGGACCGGCTCAGGCGGGTTGGACTTCGTATTCTCCACTGGCAACGTCGATTCAAACCGATGGCCAACTTTACTGGTTGATTGCCATGGTCATCATCATTACATCCTCACTGCTTGGGGCTGTAAATTTCATTGCCACCATCATACAATTGCGTGCTCCCGGAATGACATGGATGCGTATGCCTTTCTTTTGCTGGGCACAGTTCGTGACAGCCTTTCTCTTGCTGCTCGCCTTTCCTCCACTGGAAGTCGGAGCTTTGTTGCAATTGATGGATAAAGTCGCCGGGACAAGTTTTTACCTGCCGACCGGCCTTGCTATTTCTTCCATGAAAGACATCAGCGGAGGAGGTAGCCCCTTGCTCTACCAGCATTTGTTCTGGTTTTTAGGACATCCTGAAGTCTATGTGCTTATTCTTCCTGCCATGGGCGTGGTGTCAGAGATCATTGCCAACAATACAAGGAAACCTCTTTGGGGTTACAAATCGTTGGTTTACTCCACCCTCGTATTGGGCTTTCTCTCCTTCATTGTCTGGGCTCATCACATGTATTTGACTGGGATGGGAACCAAGATATCGACTTTCTTCCAGACGACAACAATGATCATTTCGATTCCCTCCGTGATTATTTTAACGTGTCTTTTCATATCATTATGGGGAGGATCGATAAGGTTTAACACCCCTATGTTGTTTGCCCTCGCCTTCCTTCCCATGTTCGGTATAGGTGGACTGACTGGATTGCCCTTAGGCTTCAATTACAGCGATATTCTTCTTCACGACACTTATTACGTCATTGGTCACTTCCATTATGTGGTGGCTCCCGGGACAATATTCGGCTTGATAGCAGGTATCTATTTCTGGTACCCGAAGATGACTGGAAGGTATATGAACGAATTCTGGGGGAAAGTGCACTTCTGGGGTTCCTTTATCTTCATGAATCTCACCTTCCAACCTATGTTTGCTCAAGGTATGGCGGGTATGCTGCGTCGAATGGCTGACGGAGGAGTTGGATATTCAATTGCCAACAATCCGGATGCAGTGGGTGGACTTGCAGATCAATTTGTAAAGCTTAATGCCAATATCACACTGGCCGCTTATGCTCTAGGTCTGGCACAAATCCCTTTCATCATTAATTTGTTCTACAGCATTTCCAAGGGTAAGAAGGTTGAATCCGACAACCCCTGGCACAGCACCACTTTGGAATGGCAGACTCCTACGCCTCCACCTCACGGCAATTTTACCACACCTCCAACGGTCACTGGTGGTCCTTACGAGTATAGTGTACCGGGGTCCTCCCAAGATTACATTCCTCAAAACCAGAAAGCTTAATCGTTAATCTAAAAGTCAAATTTCATGGAAGTTCCATATACAGTTGAAAACAGGCCTGACACAGGTCTTTACAATGCCAAGGTGGGGATCTGGTTGTTTCTCGCATCTGAAGTCATGCTTTTTGGTGCCTTATTCTCCTCTTATATCCTTTTGAGAGTTGGTGCTCTCGATGGGCACTGGCCCACCGAATTGCTGAACGTGCCCATCGGTACCGTGAACACCATGGTGCTTATTCTTTCCAGCGTAACTGTGGTCATGGCCTGGGCTTCTTTGAAACTGAATGATTTCAAGAAGTTCAAGATGTATCAGCTGGCCACGGTGATCTGTGCTTGCATGTTCGTTCTCATCAAATCATACGAGTATCGAGATAAATTCACGCACCATGATGTCGTTCTTGCTGATGGTATGCGTGTGGACGGTCATCTTGTTGAAGAGACCGACGAGTATATCATCCTGAGCCATCCGGTGTCTTATCCAGCAGTGAAAGGAATTGGCTATCGTCCGACAGCAATCAAGGAAGCAGAGCACGGCGATGACCATCATCATGCCGAGGATCGAAAGATCATGCTTGCAGATATCGTCAAGCGCACGACATGGGGGCCTTGGGCGAACACTTACTTTGCGATCTATTTCACATTAACCGGACTGCATGCCTTGCATGTGATTGCAGGTGCCTTGGTTATTGCCTATTATTGGGGGCCCGGAAGCAAAATGTGGAAAACGAATCCAGAGCAGTTCACAAATCGTATTGAGGTCTCAGGACTCTTCTGGCATTTCGTAGATTTAGTTTGGATCTTCCTATTTCCAATTCTGTATTTGTTATAATCTTTAAAGTAAAGTTTTTGAATCATGAGCGGACACGGTCCAGAAGAAATTAAGAAAACAGTCAGAACCTATCTCAAGGTTCTGGGAGTATTGGTTGTTGGCACTATTGTCACTGTGGCTGCCAGTTACATCCATTTCGACAGCATGGCAATGACTGTAGGTCTGGCTCTGCTGATTGCGTCGGTGAAAGCTGGTTTTGTAGCTCTCTACTTCATGCATCTCATTGACGAGCGAAAGATAATTTATCAGCTACTGGGTCTGACAACCTTCTTTTTTATCGGGCTGATGGCAATCACCATCTGGGCATCTGGTGACAAGCCCATGAATACAGTCATGCCCTGATCCGAAGGAAAATAAACTCTCTATGTCACTAAAAGCATTCCACCTTATTTTTGTTACTGCAACGACATTGTTCAGTCTCTTCTTCGGACTGTGGAGTCTGGATCAATACCGGAACAATGATCCAAGCGCTCTTAATTTGACATTCGTTTTGCTTTCCTTTGCCATGTTGATTGTGTTGCCAGTTTACGGTTACTACTTCCTTAAAAAACTGAAAGACGTGAGTTTTTTGTGATGATGATTCATTTGAAAAAAATTGTTCCTGCGATACTTATTACGCTCGCCAGCTCCGAAAAAGTTCAAGCCTGCGCCACCTGCTTTGGTCAAAGTGATTCCAAATTGGCAGATGGCATGAGCTGGGGAATTCTGACGCTCATCGTTGTTGCCTATTCGGTCCTTATTGGAATCGGGGCATTTTTTGCTTATCTTGTCTACCGGGGCAATCGTATGGCTTCCCAGATGGAGATGACAGCTGACGCGGAATCCAATTCGAATCCATAAACATCTTTCAATTACAACAAACTCAAGCTCGTTATGTTTCAAGAACTGTTAAGTATGCCCGTTGTTGCTTCCGAACATGGTCAGGATGTAGACAACTTTATTATCTACATTCACTGGTTGATGGGGGCTCTGTTCATAGGATGGACCTCTTACTATCTGTATGCCCTGTTTCGTTTTCGAGAATCAAAAAACAAGAAAGCTGATTATGTAGGCTCGCGCTCCCATGCGACCAGTTGGTTGGAATTAGCTGTTGCGGGTGTGGAGGCTGTTCTTCTGTTGGGGTTTGCCATCCCTCTTTGGGCCAAGGTGGTTGAGTCCATGCCTCCTGCTGATCAATCTACAGAAGTACGCGTGATGGCCCAGCAATTCGGTTGGAACTTCATGCATCCTGGTGCGGATGAAACATTTGGCAAACAACAGTTTGAATTGGTTTCCGAAGATAACAAATTTGGGCGTGACCTTGAGGATCCATTTGGCAAGGATGACATTTTCACCCTCAACGAGATCCACATCCCGGTAGATAAGCCTGTCATTTTTCATATTTCTTCACTTGATGTGATTCACTCATTCAAGATCATCGCTCTAAGGATTTGTCAGGATGCTGTTCCTGGAATGAGTATACCTTCGTGGTGCATACCCAATAAGACAGGACGCTATCAGATCAATTGCGCTCAGCTTTGCGGTAACGGCCATTCCGCCATGACATCGGGATTCCTTTCCATCGATTCCGCTGAAGATTATGATAGCTGGTTGGTTCAGAACACTCCTGCTGACGGTGAAGGTGGCGGAATGAGCTTTGAGTGACCGGTTGAAAGTCTATTTCAATCTTTATTGGAAGTATCAGGCGATCCTCGCATTCGCATTTAGTTACAAATGGATCTAGAAGAGCAGCGACGTAAAAACGCCTATCGCAGGCTGGCAGGATCAGGAGCTGTTTTGATAGTCCTTTTCATTGCCTACATCATTCTAATTCGTAGTCTGGACACTGCTCCTGCGGCCCATATCAATCCTCAGGGAATTGATTCGCGGCTCCCGGTCCTGCACACTTTGGGATCGCTCAGTCTGACTAATCAACTTGGCGAGCCTGTGGGGTTGGAAACTTTTCGTGGCAAACCATGGTTTGCCAATATTATTTTTACACGCTGCCCCGGTCCTTGTGCTCGCATGACGCGTCAATTGAGCTTCCTTCAGGCAAAACTTCCGGAGGGATCAAAGGCGCAGTTGGTCTCCATCAGTACTGACCCTGAATTTGATACCGTCCAGGTGCTTCAAAAATATGCTCGGAAATTCGAAGCAAACACTGAATCATGGAGCTTCCTGACAGGCACCAAAGAGGAAATTTTTCGTGTATCCAGCGATGAATTATTGTTGGTTTTGATCGAAAAAGAAGAGAAGGAGCGGGAATCTGAGAATGATATTTTTCTGCACAGCACGCTCACTGTTCTGGTCGATGGCGTGGGGCAAATTCGAGGTTCCTATGAAATCCTCGAAGAAGGTGCTCTCGAAGGTGCACTCAACGACTTACAACGACTGGAATCTGGTATAAAATAGTCATCATCATGCAGCTTCAAGATCTTCCATTAATCAATGCAATTCTAAATTCATGCAGCGCTATACTGCTTGCTTTTGGCTTTGCTGCTATCAAAAAAGACAACAAGGAGCTACATAAAAAATGCATGGTTGGGGCGCTCGTTACCTCTTTCCTTTTCCTTACATGCTATGTTACATATCATGTTGGCATGCAGCGTGTTTATGGGGCTGCGCACACCAAATTCATGAACCCATCATGGTTCAGGCCTTACTATTTGACGCTTCTTGTGTCTCACCTTATCCTTGCCGTTGCCATTGTTCCCATGGTGATCCTTACTGTTCTGCATGCCATCAAGCAAAGATGGGAAAAGCACCGAAGGATTGCGAAATGGACATGGCCCTGTTGGATGTATGTATCAGTGACTGGCGTTCTGATTTACCTTTTGCTTTATCAGATCTTTCCTCAAACGCCGCCGCCCCTGCCTTGATCGGAATCAAGAGCCTGAAGGTAACCATTGCCCGTCAAGGTCGCATGGGAAAAAGGCTTGATGCGATCAAAGTCAACAGCAGACCGGCAATGGAAATGACCGCAAGACTAGCCGACCATGTCTTGAGCGTTTCTCTTTCAGTCATCCCGCTCAATTTGCACACGACCCAGAAGCCGGAATCATTCATCCAGGAAACCATGCCTGACCCGCATCCTATGGCCAGGAAGACGTAAACTGGGTGATAGGCAAGGGTGCTGCCATCACCGATGACGGATGCCATCATTCCGGTCGTTGTAATCATCGATACCGTGCCTGACCCCTGTGCTGTTTTCATGAGGGCAGCCATCATCCATCCAAGGAGAATATGGCTTAATCCCAAGGTGGTGGATAAGCCGGCAATGGCGTCACCAATGCCCGCCAATTTGATCATTGCTCCAAACGCTCCACCTGCGGCGGTGATCAGGATAATGACGCCCGCTGTTTCAAGTGCGTGATTCAATTTTGAACTCATCACTTCCTTACTCAAGGAGGTCTGTCTTATCAGAACAATGACGGCAGCTGCAGTTGCCAATGTCATCGCCATGAGTTTGTTTCCCAGCACCATGAATAAACCCGAAAAAGCTCCCAAATATGTTGCGAGCTCAAAAGCTTCCACAATGGAGGCCGAGCCAATAAGAACGACAGGAAGAGCGACGGGCAAGAGGCTCCCAAACAATGAAGGCAGTTCAGCTTCCTGAGCGTTCATCAAGCTACCCGTGCTTTCGCTTGCCTGAGAAATCCCATTGTGGGGTGAGATATTCAATCCATGATTGATCCGTTCTGCTGCGATCATTGAGATAGCGGCAACAGGAACCCCGATCAGGATTCCCCAAAGCATTCCGGTCCCCAAGTGTATGTTTAAATTGACGGCCATGAATAGTGGCCCAGGAGTTGGCGGAACCAAAGTGTGGGTGATCACTGCGCCACTGCAAATGGCCATGATATAAAGCGCATAATTTTTTCCGGTCTTCAAACTCAATCCTCTCGCAAGGGGGATCAACAGGAAAAAAACCGTGTCAAAGAAGACTGGAATGCCGAGGATGAAACCGCAAATCAAAAGAGCCCATGCTGCTCTAGCTTCACCGAGCATCCTTACCATGACTCTTACGATTTTTTCGGCAGCACCGCTTTCCATCATGCAAATGCCAATGATGGATGCCAGTGCAATGACCCATGCGATCTTACCCGCCGTCGAACCCATTTCCAGCATGGGTTGTTCCAGGGCGTTGATCCATGCCTGGGTAACTTGTCCTTTGCCAGTGCCAAAAAGATTGAGGATTCCAACAACCATCGCTGCCAGCATCAGGGAAAGGAAGGCGTGGATTTTCAACCATGTGATTGACATGATCACCGTTATCATTCCAGCCGCCAGGCAGATAAACGGCCAAGCAGTCCAATCCGTGTTACTGGAAATCTGGGCAAGATTCAGGATCATGAGTGTCGGTTTTGGAATGAAAATGACACTACCGGAAGCCCACCCGACATCCAAGCCCAATTCAGATCATGCGCTCTTCAACTGCCTCAGAATGAACGATCGTTGCTGTCTGAATCAACTGACGCTCGAAAACTTATTTTTCGGACAAGTTACTCATGAATGCTTCCATTCCCGCGCAAGAACACACAGGGTTTCTGTCTCCGTAAACATTGTCGATGCTGTCTCTTATACACATCTCCGAGCCCACGAGACAAGAGGCAATCTCG
>OLHY01000418.1_pt1 | contig 13714 bp, 5 predicted proteins | sample 1609411 | NCBI WGS metagenome assembly OLHY01 (sample SAMN05416817, study PRJEB24817) | seawater metagenome | isolation source: Sea water | place: Canada:Atlantic | collected 2013-07
GAGATTGCCTCTTGTCTCGTGGGCTCGGAGATGTGTATAAGAGACAGCTCCAGTACCTTCTGGTCGATTGGAGAAAGCCAAAATCGCTGGTTCCAGGCTCACGTGCCATGGTCCAATGGGAATATTTACTTTGACAGCATGGGTTGCTGCGCCAACCCTACGCAGCGTATCAACGGTGCCCCGGGAGAAGATCATGAGTGGATCGAAGAATGGCACCACTATGCATTCATCAAAAACGAAGACTACAAAGCGGTCTATGTGGACGGTGCATTGCTGCTGGAAACAGCCGATGGAGGAGCTACCGAACTGACAGTTGATGTAACCCGCTTCTGGATTGGTTCGGATAATGGGGGAGGAAACCAACCTGATGCCATCATCGATCAGTTGGGTATCTTCAAAGGCGCGTTGACTGCCGCAGAAATAGCTGAAATTGCAGGCGGAAAAAGTATCTTTGAGCCACCCGTTGATACCGATGGTGATGGTATGCCTGATGGCTGGGAAGAAAGATATGGATTTGATCCTGCCGATCCTTCGGACGCAAGTGAAGATCCTGACGAAGACGGAGATGACAACTTGACCGAATTCACCAAAGGAACCGATCCCGTTGACACAACCGACCCAACTTTATTGAGTATCAGCAATGATTGTTCATTGAACACGATCGTTCTTGACTTTTCAGAAAAATTGGATGAGGCGACTGCCTCTGACGCGGGTAACTATTCCATTGATCCTTCCGTTGCCATTGAAAGCATCGCGGTGAAAAAAGGAACCGTGACCATCACAACCGCGACACAGGATGTCAATGCTGCTTACACCGTGACAGCAAACAACATTGCTGACCTTTCCAAGAACACCATCCCTGCTGATTCAAGTGGAGTCATCTTCACATGCTTCGAGACAACCGATGGCGTGCTGAAGCTCTCCATCTGGGATGGCATTGGCGGAACGGATGTCGCATCCGTCTTCGATGATGGTCGTTATCCTAACGATCCTGATTTCGTCGGACCTCTCTTTTCATTCAACACAAGAGATCTCCTCCCCGGAAACGGTCGTAACAACTTCGCTGGTGAAATCGAAGGCTGGATCACTCCTGCAGAATCAGGCGACTACGATTTCTTCCTGCGAAGTGATGATGCTTCTGAATTGTGGATCAGCTCAGATGACAAGGAAGCTAATCTAGAATTTCAGGCTGAGGAAACAGGTTGCTGTAATGGATTCCTTGAAGTCGGTGCAGATCAAACCACTTTCCAACCCATCAGCATGGTCGCTGGCCGAAAATACTTCGTTCAAGTTCTCTACAAAGAGGGCGGCGGCGGCGACTTCGCTCAAGTTGCTTGGAGAAAAACAACGGATGACACCGCAGCTGGAAGCCTGCAGCCTATCGGAGGCGCATTCCTCAGCTCAGATACTCCTCTGCTGATTGCTGCAGAAGGCAGCTTCGGTGGCAGAGCTCCTGGTGACGGTGCAACCGCCGACCCTAGACTCGAAACGATCAGCATCTCCCACAACAATGGTGCTGCTGCCTGGACTGCTGACAATACCAGCCTGGCGATCAATGGTAACGCAGTCGAATCAGTCTTCACCAAAGAAGGTGTCACTGCCACACTGACTCACACGCTAGGCGAAGAATTGTTGCCTTCAGGCGCTGAAATGACCGTCACACTCACCTATCCTGACCCTGTAGGAGAGCCTAGCACTGAAGCATGGTCATTCAACGTGCTTGAGTACCGAGGACCTATCCACAGTACTGTTGGAAACTATCCTGGCTTGTTGACCGGTGGTGCAACCAGCACTGCTGATGGTGGTGGTCATTCCGGTTCTGCAGGTGACCTTGGTATGGATTTCACTCCAGACGGTGGTTCAATCATCGTGACTGAATTAGACTGGTTGGCTCCTGCCCTCGCCAACGACACATTAACGGTCGTTTACTGGGTGAAGAAGCACGAGATTGGTAACAGTTCAGCCTTCTGGATAAGCACTGCAACTGCTGGATCCGGAAACCGTGGATTCCAAGCACATGCTCCTTGGAGTAATAATAACATCTATTTTGACACGCAGGGTTGCTGTGCAGCTCCCGGTCAACGTATCAATGCTCCTGTGGCTGAATTCGATGACAACCCTGACTTCTGGAATGACTGGCACTTGATGTCCTTCTCCAAGGCAGGCGGTGTGAAAGAAATCCGTATTGATGGAGACCTATTCCTTGATGGCATTGATGCCGATCCGTTGACAGATGATATCATTGGATTGAACATCGGTTCTGGCGGTGATCGCGGCAATCCTGATCGCAGCATCTTCGATGATTTCGCAATCTTCGACACTGCTCTCGGCGAAGCCGATCTGAAATCTATCGTAAACGGTGGATCTCCAGCTGACTTGGCTGACAAAGGACTCCTGGCATACTGGGACTTCAATGAGGCCGTCTCCAGCGTTGGTGATGGTTCCGTGTTCGCCATTAACTTCGGTGCTGATGAACCGGACGGAAATCGCTCAGACGTGAGTGGTGCAGCAGGGATACTCGGCACTTCCAACTGGAATAATGTTGATGGTGCATCCGGTGAAGCCAATGAGTTGATCGCTGACAACGGCGGATCTGCCGCCGGCAGTTCTGTTTCCGTGACATGGGCCTCCAACAACACCTGGTCCAGTCAAGGACGCGGCGAGGAAAATAACGAGGCTGCCGAAGGAGATGACCGAAATATGATGACCGGTTACCTCGACACCAACAACACCTCCCAAACCACGGTGACCGTGGACGGACTCCCTGACGGAGCTTCTTATGATGTGGTTGTGTATGCCAAAGGTGGCGTGGCCGGACGTGGCGGTGAATTCTCCATCGGAGATAGCGTCATCACTCATTCAACTGAAGCGTCCTTCACTGGAAACTATATCTATGGCGCTGCAGGAGATTGGATTGTATTCAAGGATGTAACTGGCAGCAGCTTCACCTTGATAGGCACTCCTACCTCAGGTTCGCCCCCTCGCGCGCCCATCAATGGTATTGAGGTCGTGATCGGCGGAGGTGTTGAAATCCCTGCTCCTGCAGGCGGTATCGGCGGCGTCTCATTGCAAGACGGCAATGTTGTCATTGAATACACAGGCACATTAAAATCTGCCTCCAGCCTCGGTGACACATTCAGCGAAGTTGCAGGTGCTACTTCGCCTTATTCGGTGACACCTGACCAAGCACAGGCATTCTTTATCGCTGAGTAATCTGCGATCTAGTCTTAATCATTCACGAGCCCGTCCAGATTCTGGACGGGCTCTTTTTTTGACCTGCACGCACTTTCTCCCTGTTTAAATTAAACTTGTGGCTGTTGTTGCCCCTCCTAGAATGGACTGCATCATTTACATGAGACCTTGCATTTTTGATTCAGGCGCTTATCCACCACTTGACTTCGGGTGCATGCGTGAGCTCTGTCGTTTTGTTGGCATCACATGCGCACTGACATGCATATTGACGACACTCCACACTCAAGCAGCGGTGAACGGCAACCGCATTTCAGTCAGGAATCTAACTGAACCTGGCACAGTCACCCGATCCCCCACTCTTTTCGAACGACTGCCGCACGGGAAAACACGGGTTGACTATATCAATGTCATGGATCTGCAACATCGCATGAGCTACCTGAACTATGCGGGATCAGTCTGCGGAGGCATCGCCATTGGAGATGTGAATGGGGATGGTAAAAACGACCTGTATTTTGTCAGCGCTCCCCGGTCCAACAAACTTTATATCCAGGAGGAGCCATGGGTATTCAAAGACGCGACCGAGGAGTTCCTGCTTTCTGGAGAAGATCGATGGGGGGCCGGAGTGGCCATGGTCGATATCGATAATGACGAAGACCTTGATCTGTATGTTTGCAATTATGACGCTCCCAATCAGCTATTCATCAACCAGGGAGCCAATAAGCCCTTTGTAGAATCTGCTGCCTCGTACGGACTGGATATGGTGGACGCAAGCCTGATGCCGGCGTTTGCTGATTTTGACAATGACGGAGACCTGGATGTGTATGTGTTGACTTACCGTTACGTTCAATCCGGTGGGCGCCCATCACGACCTCCCGTGGGCGTCAAGAATGGTCGTCCCTATATCTTACCTGCCTTTGAGAAATACTACCATCTCCGGCAAACCGGCCCCAGCGGCTACACGGCTGACACATGTGGGCGCCCGGATCGGTTGTTCAGGAATAACGGTAACGGAACGTTTACCGATATCAGCACCGAGGCTGGCATCACCGAGAGCGGACACGGTTTCTCTGCAACCTGGTGGGATTACAATGAGGACGGATTGCTGGATCTTTACGTCGGCAACGATTTCACGGACCCCGATCACCTTTATCACAACAATGGGAATGGCTCATTCACCGATGTCATCGCCAAAGTCATGCCCTATACCACCTGGTCCTCGATGGGAGCCGATTGCGCGGATATCAATAATGATGGATTGCTCGATTTCATGAGCGCCGATATGGCTGCAACCACCCATTATAAAAGCATTATCACTCAAGGTGAGATGGGGGATCGCAGATGGTTTCTTGAGAATGCACACCCTCGTCAAACCATGCGGAACACTCTTTACCTGAACACTGGAACAAAAAAATTCATGGAAACCGCGTTCCTGGCCAATGTGGCGAAAACGGATTGGACCTGGGCTGTCAAACTTGCAGATTTTGATAATGACAGCTGGGTTGATTTATTTGTGACCAACGGTTCCGCACGTATGTTTACAGATGCTGACCGTCACATCGCCCCCAGCATGCTGATCGGTCGCACAGAATGGGATCTATGGAAAGACTCTGAACCTTTCATCGAACAGAATTTAGCCTTCAAAAACCGTGGTGACCTGCATTTTGACGATGTCAGCAAAGAGTGGGGCCTGGACCATCATGGAATGAGTTATGGTGCCGCTTACGGAGATTTGGATGGTGACGGTGACCTGGACCTGGTAACGGCAGATCTCGATGAACACGTAGGCATTTACCGTAACACGAGCGCCACAGGACACCGCGTTACTTTACGCTTGAAAGGTAAGGTCAATAATAGTCATGGCATTGGCTGCATCGTACGCATTGAAACAAAAGAAAATGGGATTCAGGTTCGTCAAAATAATCCAATGACGGGTTTTCTGTCGAGTAATGAACCGATCCTCCATTTTGGATTGGGAAAAGCTAAAACCATCGATAAGTTGACCGTCACTTGGCCGGGAGGCAAGAAACAGGTATTCACTGGATTGAAGGCTGACAAGCATTACATCATTGAGGAGCAGGCATCTTCCATGCCTGCATCCCGGATCGAAGCTCCTCAATTCACCGAAGTAGGGCAACAGACAGGGCTCCATTTCACACATCAGGAAAGGACATTCAGCGATTTCCAAAGGCAACCTTTGCTACCCGGAAAACATTCTCAACTGGGTGGAGGCATGGCCTGGGGAGATGCGGACGGTGACGGCGACGAAGATATATATGTTGCTGCAGCCGCCGGCCAATCCGGTGCATTGTATCTGCAGAAGGGTAAAGGCCGTTTTGTAAAGGATACAATCAATCATGCGCTTTTCAATGCACACAGACGTCATGAGGACATGACACCACTGTGGCTGGACTTCGATAGCGATGGTGATTTTGATTTATTTGTCGCCAGTGGAGGAGTGGAATGCAATCCAGGAGATCCCATCCTGTTTGATCGTTTATACCTGAATAATGGCAAGGGAAAATTCACTCAGGCATCCAAGGAAATCCTTCCTCAGAAGGCCATCTCCAGCGGTCCGGCAGCTGCAGCCGATTTCGATGCAGATGGTGATCTGGACTTGTTTATTGGAGGGCGTGTTGTCCCTGGCCAATATCCAGTCACACCCGAAAGCCGCTTGCTGCAGAACAATGATGGTGTTTTCAAAGACATGACCTCCGAATTAGCACCCGGATTGAGACATGCCGGTCTTGTCACATCTGCTTTATGGTCAGATGTTCAAGCTGATGGACAACCAGACCTTCTGATCACACTGGAATGGGGAACGGTGAAGTGTTTTTCCAATGCGAATGGACGACTCACAGATACAAGCACCGAAAGGGGGCTTTCAAATTATACTGGCTGGTGGAATTCCATCACAGGAGCTGATCTGGACCGCGATGGGGATATCGATTACACGGTCATGAATGTGGGGATCAACACCCGCTACGGAATGCCGTCATCGGATACACCCGCATTGCTTTACTACGGTTTTATTGATGACTCACAGCGCCCGAAAATACTCGAAGCCAAGACGATTCAGAATGATCTGTTTCCACTCCGAGAATTGAACTATCTCTCTGAATTCATTCCATCCATAAGGAAAAATTTCCCGACTTACAGGAGCTTTGCATCCGCGACACTCTCATCTATTTTTTCACCAGCCCAGTTAAATCAAACGCTGCAATTATCTGCTGATCATTTTGAATCTGGATTCCTCATCAACGATGGCAGGGGAAATTTCACATGGCGGGCACTCCCCAGATTGGCACAGGCCTCGCCCGGTTTCGGCGTTGTAACCACCGACATGAATGGTGATGGCAACACAGACCTTCATTGTGTTCAGAACTTCTTCACGCGAGAACCCGGAACAGGACTTTGGCGCGGGGGCATAGGATTCTCAGGAAGCTTTGATAATGGAGGACATTTTCATGTGACCCCCTTTGCTCAATCAGGATTCCTGGTGGATGGGGACGGAAAAGGTCTGACCGTTTGTGACTTCGACGAAGATGGTTGGCCGGATCTCGTTGCAACTCAAAACAACCAGCGCATGCTCGCTTTCAAAAACAATCATCCAACATCTGCAAAGCACCCCCTGCGACTCCAGTTACAAGGACTCAAGAACAACCCCACCGGCGTTGGATCTCGAGTCACTGTATCCTTTGTAAAAGGAGGGATCAAAGCACAGGAATTATATGCGGGCAGTGGATACCTTTCACAATCCAGTGCAACAATGTATCTTGCCGCTCCAGAGCACCTTGACCGCATCGAAATTCACTGGCCTGATGGGACTCAATCTGAAGCATCAGCCAGTGATCACGACCAACATTTACTGGTCATCAAGCATCCCAAACTTGCAGACTGACAAAGAAAGGCAGCGCTTTGCCACTAGGCGGCTTTTTGGGAATTACCAAAAGACAGCTGACACATGGGATGTAACCATAACCAGTCAGGAACACTGACAACTCAAATCAATGGCCTGATTTCAGGGATTTGCCACCTACATTGACAGAATAAGACAATGACAAGACCAGCACTTGTAACATGACAGTCAGATATTTCAGGCAGGTTTCCCTGCTTTGTGGTACGTGTTATGCTTTGAGACCCAATAAGGAGACATCTCAAAATCCATTTCAGTTATGGTGAAATGCAACGACATCTTCAATGCTCGCATGGTTTTCGTGTGGAAGACAGTGCAGTCCGTTATTTCAATTTTATTCCTGATTGGAATGGCAAGCGTAGTGCATGGACAAATAGAACTTGTCATACCCGAGGCTCTGTCCATCAAGGAGGGGCAAGCGGGTGATCAAACCCTGTCTATCGAGGTAAGCTTAGGAAAAAGGCTTCCAATAAACAGGATGATAGAGGTTTCTACCCGCCCTCTCACTGCAACACCGGACAATGATTATCTGTCTTTTTCAAATCAACTGCTATTTGCCGCTGGCAGGAAGGCCCCCGGTCTGCCCATACCCAGCACATCCAACGATCCACTGACGCAAGACGTAAGAATACCGCATGGATTCGGGATAGAAATGCTTGTCGATGTCGACCATCCCGCTTCATTGGCACTGGCCAATCAAATCTCAGGATTCACCGATGGGCTTTATGTCGGTCAACTTGTAAACAAAAACTCAACCAGGCAAGATTCGATTTCATATATTTCCTTAGACGGCACTGAACTGGAAATGGTCACCAAACTACTTCCCGAGACGGACCCCGCAGGTCTCGTGTTTGCTTCGCCATATTCAGAGTTCAAACAGGGAATGTATATCAGCGCCAACAATCGCGATGGTGGACGCCCGGGAGCCTTGGGCGGGGCTGTTCAATATCTTGACGCCTCGCACAATGTGATCGATTTCACTGCTGTAGGTCTCCCCTCTGGCCCAGGTGAACCAAGTGAAATCCTATTGGGTCAATACGGTTGGGCAGAAGATCTCCTGATACTGGCAAACTCCGTAGGTAGCCCCGGAGACCTGCTCTCTGTTAGACGTGATGGCGGCATGGATATTTTAATTAATGACGGTCAAGATGAGTCAAGCACGGAGGGTCTTGCCTTTCGCTCAATAGCAATGGCACCTGATGGCAGCCCATTTCAGGATTGGCTTTACCTCGGCGAATTTGCTGATCCGTTAGTAAAAAGACCCAACCGCATCCAAAGATGGCATCCGGACCGTGGATTGGAAACATGGATTAACGAAATCCAAGGAGCACCACATGGCATGATTTTTGGTCGCGGAGGCGTTTTCGGGCATGACCTTTATGTAGCAATTGACAGGGGCGACGAAGGCCAAGTGATCAGGATCACGCCCGACGGATCCATCTCTGAGTTCATCACCGGGTTGCAGGGGTTTCTTTATGGGAGTGGTAAAAATGTCATGGAATTTGACCATGAAGGCAACGTGCTTTATCTGAGCGATTACTACGGGCATCGCGTTTACCGGATTGGAGCAGCAGAAAGCACCTTAGCATTGCGTATCGAAGGTGATCCACTCCCCGAACCAGATGAAACTTTGATCGTTTCATTTTCAGAGATCAACGGAACGGTCATCGGCGAGACACTCATCACCATTCTCAATGACGATGGCGAGTTACCCGGACCTGAGCCTGAACCTGAACCTGAACCTGAACCTGAGCCTGAGCCTGAACCTGAGCCTGAACCTGAGCCTGAACCTGAGCCTGAACCTGAGCCGGAGCCTGAACCTGAACCTGAACCTGAACCTGAACCTGAACCTGAACCTGAACCTGAACCTGAGCCGGAGCCTGAGCCGGAGCCTAAGCCGGAGCCTGAGCCTGAGCCGAAACTTGACGCTGCATTCACCAGCCCGGGTGACCACGAAATTTTTGAATTAAATTTCAATCATACGTCGCCGGTGGTTGAGATCCCCATCGAACTGGATGTGAACCATGCGAACCCCATCGTTTCTATTGAATTGTTTGCCAACCAGCAACTCATCCATCGATTCACCCGCAGTCCTTTTCGAATTATGTGGGCAGTGGAGGAATCGGGTGCATTTCTATTGGAAGCCAAGATCGAAGATGCTGCGAATAATGTCATCTGGGTAGATCCCATCCAGGTGCAAGTCGTCCATTATTCAAAGCAAGTTCTATTGATTGAAGAATCCAGCAACAGGCAAACTCAATCCATCAAAGAGGCATTATTCGATATGGGAATTCAGCTTCGAATTATGCATCCGGCACAGATCCATGCGGAGGATTTGATTGGAGTTGAGCTCGCCATATGGAAGGAGTCCATCACGGACTCCATTAGTTACCCAGAACTGACAAGCACCCTCCATCATTGGAACCTATCGGGCAACCCTGTCTACCTCATGACACAAGAGGCCCTGATAGCAGAAGACCGGAATAATCTCCCCACAAATGAATGGTACGCATTGGCAAACCTCCAACAGATAAACTTTGTTGAGGATACACTCATTACAGAGACTATTCATAACCCATCCAACGAGCCCTTTCTCATGGGTCAATACGGTGACATTCACACCATTCCGTTACGGACAAATGCAAGCGTCACAGCTCAGACCAGCCACCCTGATTTCATCCCCATCTTGACTCACAGATTGACCGGAGATGCCGTCATGGCCGCAGTCCCTGCCATGATAGAGGGATCAACCGTGAAGGGAAAAAAAGCAATCCAACTTTTCCCGATGATACCCGCAGATATTAACGGTGAAACCTCCACCTTGCGTTCACTCTTTCAGAACACGGTGTGTTGGTGCATGGATTGCGCTCCCTGCGAGAACATGGATTTATCCGTTGGCATATCCACTCCAAACCCATCCCCAAATCATGATACACATCAGAAGGTGTATGTTGAATTAAGACATCAAGGTGAGTGCAATGCCTCAGGAACCGTCATTGAGATACAGTGGTCTGAATCACTTGATCTCATTCAATGGAGTGCAAGCGCAGGTTGGATGGAGCCTATTCTTAACGGATTCCGATTACACCTTGGGGTTGTGACCAGCGCCAGCAAGGAAATATTTGAGTTCACATTTCAACCAGACTCAGAAACCTATTCAACCATCATGGCCATGGTAGATACCAACAACAGTGAACCTTATCAAAGAAACAACACAGCCATCAAAGTCATCCAGAACAGTCCGTCAATCATCGACACCCCTCTGGCAATTATTCCTCTGCCCGATCAACAGCATGCCTTATTTGCCCAAAACCCATTTCCAAATTCTGGTGAATGGAATATTGAATGGTCAACAGATTTGGTCAACTGGATGCAAATCTCACTTGATCAAGGAAACGTCATTCTTCCCCTCAAAGATGTTACCCCCACCGCAGAAGAAACACTTTTCTTCCGTCATGCACCATAAATTTTGGTTCAATTGATTGCACAAGTTTGAATTATTCAAGTGTAAATTGCAATTCCAAGGGCCTGTGATCCGATCCAACACGTGGCCCCACTTGATGATCCAGCAGTCGAATTGAGCGATCCACAAGACAGAGATCGATAGGAATCCCCATACCCGGCAAGGCAGATGGCCAGGTGGATGGAAACATAGACGAACCCGGCAAGGCATACATTAATTGATGTTGATTCAAAAGACGGCGCACCGGGGGATGCCATGGGGTCGCATTGAAATCACCGATCACGATACAAGGTTTCTTTTGCCCATGCAGATGGCGACTGAGGTTAGCCAGATAGTTATCTCGTGATTGTGTATAGTTTTTCCCAATAGGGGGAACAGGATGTACGGCGAGAACATCAAGGGTTTTTCCGTCCCGGAAACGCAGTATCATCTCAACCGCAGGCACCTCAAAAGCCTCCAGCTTTAATCGGGTATGGGAGTCGAATTCAAATCTGGAAAAAACGGCCATGCCAAAATTGTCTTCCCGCGGATGGAGTATCTGGTAAGGCCATCGCTTATTCAGAACCTCCATCGATTGAATCCATTGATCGTTGACTTCACTCAATAAGATGAGATCGGCATTCTTATCTAAAAGATAATCAATAACCTTCTGTTTTGCTTCATTATCCGATTGCACGTTCAACCAAATCAATGACAGTGATGGCACGGAAAAACCATCATGCTTGTGGTTCAGTGAGGGCCTCGCCCAGTCCCAGGGGGACATCACATAAAGATTCAGCCCTGCAATAAAAAATATTCCGAATACGTATCTGAATTGTTTCAACCACAAAGAAAAGATCAGCGCTAACGCGGCAAGCAGAACGTAATGCATTCTGAAATGATCCGCCAAAGCAAGCATCCAAAAATCAAACGGCAACAAAGGCAATATCGAAAAGATAAAACCGCCCCATGCAATCAATGGCATTACATACCTGATCCCTGTTTTTCTTCCTAACAATCCATTCGGCATTGTTTTATTTACACCTCGGATATATGATGCGTTTCACAATAATTATGGCTTTGCTGGAAATCACCCATCTGAAGAAAAATTATCGGTCTCCGGACAATCAGATCCACACGGTGCTGGATGTTCCCGAATTCTCCATGCAACCCAAAGAGCAAGTGGGACTTTGTGGCCGCAGCGGAACTGGGAAAACGACTTTCCTTCACTTGATTGCAGGCATCCTCACCGCCAATGAAGGTCAAATCAAGCTGGATGGTCAGGATATTCAATCGATGCGGGAATCGGAGCGGGATCGAGTCAGGGCGTTCCAAATAGGCTATATTTTTCAAACCTTCAATTTACTGCAAGGCTACACCTGCTTGGAAAATGTCCTCCTCGGCATGAGTTTTGGTCCGGGCTCCGACCGTGCTTATGCCACCGAATTGCTGCAGAAGGTAGGTATGGAAGACCGGCTTCACCATTACCCTCGACAGCTTTCAACCGGCCAACAACAGCGTATTGCCGTGGCTCGAGCTCTGGCCAACCGACCAAAGCTTGTGCTTGCAGACGAACCCACTGGGAATCTGGATCGGCAGCACGCGATGACCGCGCTCCAATTAATCCGGGAGGTTTGCAAGGCAAATGGAGCCGCCCTGTTACTGGTAAGCCATGACAGGCACATCCTGAAGTCGTTCGATCATTGCTGGGACCTTGCCACCATCAACAAAGCAAGTAAGGAGGCAGATCAATGACTTTGTTAAGGATTGTTTTGAAAAGCCTGAGACAGCATCTGCTGTCTACCACCATCACTTCTCTTTCCATTGCCCTTGCAGGAGGGTTAATCCTCTCAGTCTGGATCATCAAAGATCAATCCAATGCTGCATTCACCGATGTGAATGCAGGTTTTGACGCAGTACTCGGGGCTCGTTCGTCAAAACTACAACTCGTGCTTAACTCTATTTTCCATGTCGAAGCATCTCCAGGTAATCTTGCCTGGGAAGATTATGAAGACATTCGCAAACATCCCGGAGTTGCAAGCGCGATACCGATTGCGGTAGGAGACAATTACAGGGGTTTCCGACTTATTGGAGTCACCCCTGAATTGTTTACGGAAACGCAATATCGTGAAGGAGCCAAATATGCATTGGAGCCAAACGGACGATGGATGGATCCTTCACGACGTGAGGCTGTCGTGGGTGGCTTTGCAGCTGCACAATTGGGACTCAAGGTGGGAGACAACTTCCATCCTTACCATGGATTAATTTTCGATGAGGAAAAGGAGCATGCAGAAACTTACGTTGTTGTTGGCATCATGAAGCTAAGCAACACCCCATCAGACCGCGTGATCTGGATACCTCTGGCCGGATTGCAGAAGATGAGCGGACACAATCCTGAATCCGCTTCGGATGTCAGTGCGGTTTTGATCAAGCTTCGAAATCCCCAATCAGGTTTCAGGCTTGATATGATGTATAACAAACAAGGGAACCGCCTGACATTCGCCTGGCCTATTGATCAGATCATGGCTCAACTGTTTCGCAAGATCAGCTGGTTTGACAAAGTATTGGAAATAATCGCTTATCTGGTTGCTTTGGTAGCTGCGGGTTCGGTGCTTGCGGGAATCTACAATTCCATGAATGAACGAAAAAGGGATATTGCCATACTGCGTGCACTTGGCGCCCGAAGACGTGTCATATTTGGAGCAATCGTCTTTGAATCCACATGCATTTCTATCATTGGAATGGTCATGGCATTTGTGTTTTATGGCATCATTTTTACCACGGCTGCGGCTGTCATTCGATTTCAGACCGGTGTTGTGCTCAATCCTTTTGCCTTGCACAGCGCACTGATATGGACACCCGCAGGTATGATTGCACTTGGAGCGTTGACAGGTTGTATACCTGCCGCCAAAGCTTACCGAACCCCTGTTGCCGAAAACCTTCTGCCTGTATCATGAGAGCTGACCTTCCATCCTCTGCTGCTAAAATTATCTCTCTTTTGACAGTGGCAGTCATGTGTATGATCGGATGCGGGAAATCAGCATCAAATCCCCCGCTTGCAGAACATTCACACGATCACGCAGCCCATGGTCATCACCATGAGCCTCCCCATGGTGGAACCTGTCTCTTATACACATCTCCGAGCCCACGAGACAAGAGGCAATCTC